>Ga0066850_10000109_pt1 | contig 42980 bp, 35 predicted proteins | sample ETNtaG_4_FD_67282 | JGI IMG/M metagenome (GOLD analysis project Ga0066850, IMG submission 67282) | Marine microbial and viral communities from oxygen minimum zone, Eastern Pacific Ocean - ETNP201406SV67 | ecosystem: Environmental > Aquatic > Marine > Oceanic | place: Pacific Ocean: Eastern... | reverse complement strand
TTCGATGAAGCCTTATCAGTTCAAGAATCCGTTGAGGCCTTGCTTTCAGGTTGATGCTCTGGGCGACCCACTACGCAAAACTCTCCACCTTCAGGGTCTCTTAGCACTACCGCAACAAACCCAAGGTGGCTCGGTTCCCCGGCTGGGGAAATCACCGCTGCTCCTAAGCCAACCAGCCGGTTCACTTCGGCAGTTATGTCATCTACAAACAAATCAAGATGGACACGATTCTTCGATGACTTACCTTCGGGCACTTTCTGAAATGTCAGGTGATTAACTGCGCGGTCCACCCCTGAATCAGAAAGCGTGATGTATGGCCCGCCGTTTCCTTGTCGGTTCGTAAACCCGATCGCCTCAGACCAAAAATCTGCTAGGCGTCCCGGATCTGAACAATCGATAGTAACGCCCATAGCTCGAAGACCCATGTAAGTAATCCTAGACACTGTTATGTTGCAGCAAGTTGGCTATCGCTGCCAACGTGACTTGGTTCACTAAATCAACCACGAAACGAGATCTTTAATGGACAGCGCCTCATTCAAAAACATGGTTCAGGAACGCCGCAGCGTCCGGGGCTACCGAGACGAGCCCGTACCGAGAGAGATCATCGAAGAAATCATCGAAATCGCTGGAGGCGCTCCGTCCTCGATGAACACCCAGCCATGGCATTTCCACGTCTTGACCGGTGAACCGCTGGACCTAATCCGAGAAGGCAATACTGAACGAATGGTGAGCGGTGCCGCCCCCCAGCGAGAAATCTCGCTCAACCACGGGTACGAAGGGGTACATCGAGACAGACAAATAGAGATCGCCGTTCAGCTATTCGAATCGATGGGAATTGGTTGGGAGGATAAAGAACGCCGCCGCGACTGGGCAATGCGCGGCTTTCGCCAATTCGATGCCCCCGTGTCGATTGTGGTTACGTGTGACCGCACCCTGGAACACGACACCGTGGGACACTTCGATTGCGGCGCCGTAACCTATGGGCTCGTACTTGCCGCTTCCACGAAAGGTCTCGGCTGTGTCATCAACGGACAAGGCATCATGCAGTCCGATGTTGTTCGCGAACATGCAAACATTCCAGAAGATCAAGTGATTATGACCTGCGTTGCGATGGGTTATCCCGACGAAGATTTCGTCGCGAATGACGTCAAATCGACAAGACGTACAGTAGAGGAAGTAGCGAGCTTCGTCGGATTCGACGGCTAGCAAATCGTCACTGCCGACCTCAGTCAGATGGCCTCCATCGAAAGGTCGAGCTTGAGCACCACTCGCCTATCTCTGTAAGACTCCCAAAGCCGACCTGAAGGGGAAATGGTGTCCCAACATCAAGCAGCAGAACACATACAAGTTGAACTCGATGGTGCAGTAGCCATCGTGACGATGGCAAAACCACCTCACAACCTTCTCAACGGCACCTTCATCGAAGATCTGATAGCAACGTTTGAAAGAGCAGTCGACTCAGAAGCTAGAGCGATTCTTCTACGAAGCAGTATGAAACATTTCTCTGCGGGAGCCGATGTAGACGGTTTCGGGTCAGACGGACGTGATGGGGCAACTGCGGCTGACATCCTTGATCGCCTGGCAGCAGTTCCTCTCCCCACGATCGCCGCTGTGCACGGTTTAGCTCTGGGGGGCGGCCTCGAAATAGCTTTAACCTGCGACCTCATCATGGCATCAGCTTCGGCTCGCCTTGGTTTAGTCGAAACTTCTATTGGGCTGATGCCTCTCTTAGGCGGCGTGCAACGAGTTGTGGAACGGGCTGGGATGGCGCGAGGAAAAGAAATCGCTATGTTTGGTCGCCGGCACGACCCTGAACTGCTTGAACGTTGGGGTGTCATCAATGCCGTTGTTGCTGATGATGCCCTCGACGAGGCCTCCAGGTCTTGGGCACAGCAACTCGCTGCAGGCCCAACCGTGGCGTACACAGCCATCAAAGAACTGGCCATTATCGCTTCAAACGAAGGGGTTCGTTCTGCCGATCAAGCCCAAGAGAGTGCTGCCCAAAAGGTTTGGGCCTCAGAAGACGTCCAGCGAGGACTGGAATCATTTAGCGAATCTGGCCCTGGTACCGCTATCTTCCAGGGAACATGACAGCACCGCTATCCGGTATTCGGATTATCGACTTCACTCGAGTTCTTGCCGGACCCCATTGCACTAAAGCTTTACGCGATTTGGGGGCTGAAGTAATCAAGATTGAGCCCCCAGCCCCAGACACGGGTCGAAGCGGGCAACCCCACGTCGGTCCGATGTCTCTCTACTTCGCTCAACAGAACGCCGGTAAGCGAGCAATATCTCTGGATCTCAATTTTCCAGAGGGACAAGAGATTGTTAAGAAACTGGTGGGAGAAGCAGACATCGTTATCGAGAACTTCCGCCCGGGCACACTCGATCTTTTCGGTTTAGGTTTCGAACATCTAAGAGCAATCAAACCCAACCTCATAATGGTTTCCATTAGTGGTTACGGCCAGTCAGGGCCATGGCGGAACCGGCCGGCCTTCGCCCCAACCGTCCAGGCTGAAGCTGGTTTCACCGAGATCATTGGTCGTCATTATGGTGACGCTCTCACTCGAACCGAAAATGATGCTTACAACCATGCAGACGTTTACACCGGATTACAAGGAGTAATCGCGACTCTCGCAGCTTTAGCTCACCGCAATCAGACTGGCGAAGGCCAGCATGTCGATGTAGCGATGCTCTCTTCCATTCTCAGTGTCAACGATCGCGTCAGCTATGAACTTGCCGGTATCGATGTGGAAGGCGAGCCACTCGCTCTTAGCGCACCAGAATCTCCTGTGATTGAGCTTCCTGATGGACGGAAAATAACTATCGCTGCCAGCCCTGTTTCTACATTCGTATTTCAGAGATACTGCGCAATGATGCGGAGAAACGACCTGCTCCTCGACCCTCGATTCATCAATGCTCAGTTTCGACGCGACAACTGGAAAGATCTACTCGCAGAAATTCGCGCCTGGGTGCTGACTTTTAGAACCATCGAAGAACTCGAAGCTCAAGTCAGCGAAGCCGGGTTGGCGGTAGGCACAATTCGATCCGTGTCGGAGGTCGCCGAATCGCAATGGGCGGTCGAACGAGGTGCTATCCGTGAGGTAGAAGATCGTTCTGGTGGAACTGCTCGAGTACCAGCGCCTCCTTGGATTTTCGGTGGGTGTGAGTTACCCGAAGCAGGATTACCGCCATTCCAGGGTGAACACAACCGTGAACTATTAACGGAAATGGGTCTAAGCGAGTCCGAGATTGCACGTTTAGAACAAGATGGTGTTTTAATATCAAACGTTCCGGAAGTTCATTAAGAATGCGTTCACCTCGAGCCATTCTGGGGACCTTTGTTGGTGTACACGTCATCAATGATTTCTATGCCACTGTCCTTCCAGCATTCTTGCCCGCTCTCGCAACCGAGTGGGACTTGGATTACACCGAACTAGGGCTCTTGTCATTCGCTTTCACTCTGTTCACCGGTGTACTCCAACCACTCATTGGTCATATCGCAGACAAACAAGGAAAACGGAAGCTTGTTCTCAGCTTTGGTTTCTTCGCCGGAGGAACTGGGTTTTTGTTGATGGCAGTGGCACCATCATTTTGGTTCATCACCGTGGTAAGCCTTCTCTGTGGTCTAGGCGCCGCTGCATATCATCCTCAAGCAACTGCTTTTGTGGTCAATGCCTACCCTGAAGATCGAGGAAGAATGCTCGGAATTCACGGGTGGGGAGGGTCGGTTGGCCACTTTCTAGCCCCCGCTATCGCTACGATCGCAATTGCAGCCCTCGATTGGCGTTGGGCAATGGTTATCGTAGCCATCCCCATCATCGGCGCAGGAATAGGTCTTTGGGCTTACCTTCCCGAGAGCAGTCCCAACCCAGAAGCATTCCTTAGAGGCGCTCTCGGCCGACCCATAATTATGGCAGCACTCGCTTTCGGCTTGTTGAACACAGTCCTGTACAGCTTCGTTACATTTGTCGTCAAAATGTTGGTGGACGAAGGGTGGACTGAAGTGAGGGCGGGCGCAACACTCACCGCGATGCTGTTTATTGGCGTGGTAGCTCAACCGGTGGGGGGACGAATTTACGACCGGTTTGGAGGAAGGAGACTGTTTGTGTGTGCCAACCTTGGAACCATTTGTTCGGTCCTGATTTTCTCCCAAACATCTGGCGCAGTCTCCTTGGTCGCCGTAACGGCTATAGCGACCTTCGGTTTCGGCTTGTTCCCAGTTTCTTTGGCTATAGCAAGCAAGATTGGCGGCGACTCACGAACCGGTTTCACGGTCGGCGTTGTCTTCGGGGTTAGCGGGCTCCTCGGGGCAACAGCACGACCCCTCGTTGGAGCCCTGGCAGAAGCTTTGGGAGATATTCGTTTGGCTTTAGGGTGGACCGTCATACTTGCAATCGCGGCACTACCCTTCGCTATGCAACTGGAGAGAGAAGAGACCTGATGGCAGAAATGACAGCATCTGAACGCGACAGCTTCTTAAACGAGGTCCGGGTAGGCGTGTTAGCCATCGAACGATCCGATAAAGGACCATTGTGCGCACCAGTTTGGTATCGCTACTCCAACAGCACCGGCTTTGAAATAGCAATGGCGTACGCCTCCGCGAAATCGATACTTCTTCGACGCCATGGCGCCGCGACTATCTGCGTGCAAGACGAGCAAATCCCTTACCGGTACGTAACCGCAGAGGGCGAAGTCACAGTGGAGTTAATGACTCCAGAGGAACGAGACGACCTGCTTCGTGACATCGCAATCAAATATCTCGGCGACGAACTCGGAAACCAATATGCGGATGCTTTCCCCGGACATGACGAGGCAAAGGTAACCATCACGCCCCGTCGTTGGCGCAGCGATATTTTAGGCTGACTTCGCGCAAGGACTTTCGTCCTTAATTCAACTTGAAGCATCGGGTTAATCTTTGGCCATGGCTACAGATTCTGAACTCGACCACGACATCATCGTCATTGGCGCCGGGGTGTGCGGAATTTACGCCCTGCATTGCCTGTTACAAAAAAACCTCAATATCACCGTGCTAGAGGCCGGAAGCGGGCCAGGTGGAACCTGGTATTGGAATCGATATCCCGGTTGTCGGTTCGATTCCGAAAGTTGGTCCTACGGTTACTCGTTTTCCAATGAGATTCTTAACGAATGGAACTGGACAGAGCACTTTGCATCGCAGCCAGAAACACTGAGCTATCTCGAATTCGTCGTCGACAAGCTCAACCTCAAACCGCACATGCAATTCGATTGCAAAGTGAAACGTTGTACCTGGGACGAAAATACTCGAAGTTGGGAAGTCCTCTTGGCGGACAGTCGAAGACTAACGACTCGCTTCTTAATGACAGCTATTGGTCTTCTGTCAGCTCCAACGATGCCAACGATCGACGGCTTAGACGATTTTGAAGGAGAGGCATGGCACACCTACTACTGGCCTGGAAAAAAAGTTGAGTTCACCGGCAAACGTGTCGGAGTAATCGGTACAGGTGCAACTGGAGTGCAAGTGATCGCCGAACTCGCAGACAAAGTCAAAGAGTTAACGGTCTTTCAGCGGCGACCTAATTGGTGCGCTCCCCTAAACAACACCAAGATCACTCCTGAAGAAATGGATGCCATCAAAACACAGTACGACGACATCTTCGAAAGGTGCAGCCAAACACCAGGAGGGTTTATACATGGCCCCAGACGAACTGCTCTCGAAGATGTCTCCACCGAAGACCGGCACGCCTTTTGGCAGGAGCTCTACAACTCACCAGGTTTCGGAATATGGCTTGGCAATTACCGTGATGTGTTAATGGATCACGAAGCTAACGAGGAATTTTCAGAGTGGATCGCCGAAAAAATACGTGATCGCGTAGATGATCCCTGGACTGCGGAGAAACTAATTCCCACGGACCACGGATTCGGAACGAGGCGCGTGCCGATGGAGACCAACTACTACGAAGCCTATAACCGCGACAACGTTCATCTGGTCTGTCTCCGCGATACCCCAATTGAGAAGATTACCCCGAACGGAATCCAGACAACTGCTGAGGAATTCGAAGTTGACATTTTGGTTTACGCGACCGGATTCGATGCCATAACTGGATCCTTTGACCGAATCGAGTTTGTTGGCACCGACGGCCAAACCCTTCGAGACAAATGGGTCAACGACCCGATCACATACCTCGGTGTCCAAACCCACGGCTTTCCGAACCTCTTCACACTCGCCGGTCCGACCGCCGGCTCTGTATCCACAAACTTCCCAAGGGGGATCGAAGCTGGCGTCGACTGGGCTGCCGACTTGGTGCAACATATCCTTGACGAGGGCATCACCCGGGTTGAGTGTTCCACCGAAGCCGAAACTCAATGGGGGGACCACGTCAGAGATATGTACGGCGTACTACTGCTACGCGAAGCCAAATCATGGTTCACCGGATACAACTCCAATCTCGCAGGTGAATACAAAGCACGCCACCTGCTCTACTGGGGCGGGGCACCCAGGTATAGGGAACATTTGGTCACCGTTGCGGAAAATTACTATGAAGGTTTTGCGTTCGCTTAAGCGCTGAACGGTCGACGTTACGCCGGACTACAAAAGAGCAGCTAGAGCAGCGCGAGTCCTACTTCTCTCCTCAGGGTTCCCCCCAAATTCGGCAACAATGATGTCATCGGCGCCAGAGTCAATCGTCGCTTGCAACCGATCTCGTATCTCAGCTTCGCTGCCAACAATGGCGATCTCTTCCGGTCCGGCCAAACCTTCCCTATCTAACATCGCTCGATAACTCGGCAAAGTGCCATACATTTGCCAAACTTTGGATGCTCGTTCCATACCTGCATCAATGTCGTCGGTGCACAAAACAGGAAGCCCTGCCAGGACGCGTGGCTTCGGCCGCCCAGCCTCTTCAGCAGCTTCACAAATTTCAGGGACTGTCAGTTCAGCTAACGTTTTGTTTCCAGTCATCCAGGTGATGGTGCCGTCAGCTAATCGCCCAGTCAACCGCAACATTTGGGGGCCCAAGGCAGCTATGAGGACCTGCGGCACGGGGGCCTCGAGGCCTAGAGATGGGTTACGACCAGTCAGTGTCTCTCCCTCAAAACGGACTGGTTCATTTCGTAACTGCGGATTCAAAATCTCAAGATATTCCCTTAAGTGACGTACCGGCTTGTCGAACTCATATCCGTACTGCTTCTCTATGACTGGCTTATGCGATAGGCCGATGCCTAACGCCAGACGGTCACCGATGATTGATGTAACGGACAGAGCTTGTTGCGCCATAACCATCGGGTGCCGTGGATATGTGGGAATAACAGCGGTGCCCAGTTCAATGCTTGGCACTGCCGCTCCGATGTGACTCAGCGAAGTCAAAGCGTCGACTCCCATAGGCATTTGCGGCAGCCAATAGGACGGGAATCCAGCTTCCTGAGCATCTCGAGCATCCGCAATGGCTTCTTCGACGTTGAACAGTTTGCCAGCGGGACCGCTGAAGATACCTATGCGCATAAGAGCCTCCGTTTAGTAGTCAGACGTTCCCTCACCCTCTCACACAAAGAGCCGCTCCTGTCGGCGACACAAGTGACTTCCGTTGCGGCCGCCTTCAACTTATTAGGAAGGCCCTTGAAGTCGGGGAGCACTTCTTTGGGTTATTTGGTCAGCCCTGGCCGCGATCGGTCCGTCCCAATCTTCATCGGTGAACAGCCAAAACTGGTTATTAGATATGGCATCGAAAACTTGTTGACCAACAACTTCGGGGTCCAAACCTCCGCTCAACTTGCGCAGAGTAAGTTCGAGCATTTGATCTCCCCTATCGTCTATCGCTGAACCAACAGAGCCGCTCTCTCGGGCCGCTGTTGCGTTGACAATGTTTGTATTTACGAATCCGGGACACAGACAAGTCACGCCCACGTTGGATCTCTCAATTTTCAGTTCATGAAAGAGGGTTTCTGCAAGCGTGGCTACCCCGTGCTTCGCGATGTTATAGGGAGCTCCAAAGGGAGAAGAGATGTGCCCCGCTATCGACGCGGTCATTACAACGTGACCTTCATCTTTCTCTACAAGATGAGGTACGAAGGTACGAACTCCGTGGATGACCCCATCGAGAAGAATCCCCAGTGTCCACTTGTAGTCCTCGTTAGAGAGCGCCCAAGAGCGCCCAATCGACCCTTGCACCCCCGCATTAAGACAAACAACATCAACTGTGCCGAAGGCATCAATTGATGCGTCTAGGAGTTGGACATTGTCAGCTTCTGTAGAAACATCAGTCACCACCCCCTCAACGTTGCCTCCATCTCCTCGAATTTCGTTGACTGCTTCATCAAGTTTTGCTTCATCTATATCGGAAAGCACAACATTCATACCTTCACGGACGAAGCGTCTGGTCATGGCTAAACCCATGCCCGATGCGGCCCCTGTAACAACTGCGGTCTTACCAGTAAGTTTTTTCATCCCCGCAGATTAGACCTAAGAGTTCCTCAATCCATTTCTCCGACTACCGTTCGGGTGTGCCAGATTTTCTTACCGAAGCACAAAGCAAGCTTCAACAACAAGCAAACACTCTCGCCCAACAACTATCTGAATTAGAAGTCAACCCCTCCAACCAGCAACAGGTTCAGTTGCAAACCAGAGAATTATCTAAAGCCGCTGGTGTTTTTCACCTCACTCAACCCGTCGAAAACGGAGGGTTAGGGGGAACAGCGTTCGAGCTAGCCATCGCCCGTGACGCCCTAGGAAAGAAAAACGTCGGCCATTTACCGGGCATTTTCGGACCGAGCCCCGGATTACTGGCTCAAGCTTCGGAAGAGATAAAACAAAAATTTCTACAGCCCTACCTCGCCGGCGAGACAACCAGCGGCTTCGGGTTTACCGAACCTTCTGACGCCTCGCGACATACATGGGCACACCTTGACGGAGAGGATCTGATTATCAACGGTGCCAAGTCCTATGTCACCGGTGGGTCAAACGCAGATTTCATCAACACTTTAGTTGAGCTCGAAAATGTTGGTCCCGTAATGATTCTGATAGAAACCAGCAGGCCGGGGGTCGAACTAAACCGGAGTTTCAGCTCTGTAGACGGTAGCCACCACGCAAGTTTCACTTTCACGAATGTCAGAGTCCCTAAGAGCCACACTATTGGCGAAGCCGGGGCGGGAATGACTCGGGCCCTCGAACAAGTCAACTTTGTTCGCATGGCAATAGCCGCGAACTGTGTGGGGTTGTGCAGATTTGTTTGTACTTTTGTGGGTGACCATCTCGGATCGGCGAGAGCCCAGCCCAACAACGATCATGCAAACCGCATCCAATTTGGGCGCATGCGAACTCAGGCCTTCGCAGCCCGCAGTTCTGTCTATAGAACAGCGAGATTGATAGACGCCGGAGAAAACTCAGTCAATGAAGTCATGGCATCAAAAGTTTTCGCTTCAGAAGCCATTGCTGAACTAGTGGACACAGCAATTCAAATTGTGGGGGGAGAAGCCCTCATCGAATCTCATCCACTAGCTTCTATATTTCGCCAAGTCCGCGCCAGTCGATTAGCAGAGGGCCCTACAGATGTTCTTCATGCAAACATTTCTCGGGGTTATCTTGACTTAGACCTCGGTCGAGTCTGAACCGCCATGCCGTATCTCAACGAGTTTTCTTCATCAAATGCTCCATTAGATATGACCAACACCCCTGAGTTTCTTAGTCTCTGCGAAAGTGCTGACGACTTGGGTATCCAATACGACAAAGGGGTCAGATACGTTTCCAGCAATGTCGTCGCGCGACACCAACGTTTTCATTTCTTGGAGTGGGGTGCCCCATCACTTCCAAACTTGTTGTTACTTCATGGCGGCAACCAATCAGCGCACTCTTGGGACTTAGTCAGCCTCCACCTAGCAGATCGGTTCCACATAATCGCACTAGATCAGCGCGGTCACGGCGACAGCGAATGGGCCCGTGACGCCGATTATTCATCACACGCGATGGCCGCCGATGCCTCCGCCGTGCTGTCCGAACTTGGCATTGAAGCAGTCACCGTCTTGGGGCATTCCATGGGAGGAATGAACACTCTGCGACTGGCCATGGAGCACCCCCATCTTCTACAACGCTTAGTTTTGGTCGATATCGGACCCGAATTGTCAGAAGCTGGAACTAAAACCATTCGCAATTTTGTTACCGAAAATCGAGAATTCGAAGATCTCGAAGATTTCATCCGAAACGTTCAAAAGTACGATCCTTACCGATCTAGGGAACACATAGAACGGACTGTCAAATACAACCTTCTTCAACGAGCAGACGGGAAATTCGTTAGTAAGCGAGACCACGGGCCGCGTCTCGCGACAACACAAAATCAACGAGCACAAAGTGACCGCTTTTCCATTAGCGACACCACCCACATTTCTCAGCCAACATTAATTATCAGGGGATCTGATTCGAACGTACTCTCGGCCGAAGCCGCTGAACGCTTCGTTCAAGCATTACCTAATGGAGAACTCAAGACAGTCTCCAACAGTGGCCACAATGTTCACGGGCAAAACACCTCTGGTTTCCTCGATGCGTTGCTCCCATTTCTGCTGGCTTGAGTGGCAAAGTAAGCAGGTTCTAACAGCACAAGAGTTGGGTTAAAGCCTATGGTGATCCCATGAACTCAAAAGAGCTTGAAACTCTGATCATTGACGTCGCCGATAATGGCGTGGTCACTGTCACAATGAATCGTCCCGAAAAAAAGAACGCAGCCAACGCTGTCATGTGGGACGAGTTACGCGACACTTGGAATGAATTAGCGGTGGACCCTGAGGTGCGAGCAGTGATTATGACCGGCGCTGGCGACGCATTCTGCAGTGGAGCTGACCTTGGAGGACAGGACCGCGATCGCCATCAACTCATATCTATGAACTTGATCCATCAGACTGTCGAAGCTCTGTATTCGATTATGGTCCCAGTCATCGCAAAGGTAAATGGCGTCGCCGCTGGGGCCGGTATGAATATGGCCCTTGCCTGCGATTTAATCCTGGCAAGTGATCAAGCTCGCTTCAGCGAAATCTTCGCTCGACGCGGTTTAAGTGTCGACTTTGGTGGCACATGGGTCCTCCCCAGACTCATAGGACTGCACCGAGCAAAAGAATTGGCGTTCTTCGCTGATGTCATTTCTGCTGAACAAGCCGCTGAGTTCGGCATCGTCAATAAGGTCGTACCTCACGATCAGTTGGACTCCGAAGCGACAGATTGGGCTGACCGTCTCGCAGCTGGGCCACCGTTAGCGTTGGCGATGACAAAGCGAATGTTGACGCTCAACGCCAGCAACGACTTCAAATCTGCCTTAGAAGCAGAAGGAATGGCGCAGACTGTGAACTTCTACACCCAAGACACCAAAGAGGCAGTCGCCGCCTTTTTGGATAAACGCGATCCAAAGTTTGAAGGACGATAATTACTCCTAAAGGTTGCAGACCTTTCCCAAGGACCCGTCAAGTGCACACTCCGTTAGAGGACATGCGAGACTGAGAAAATGCTGGAACTAGTAGCTATAGGTAACGACATCGAGGTAGCAATTAGCACTTCGCTTCATTTAGACGGGATCTGTTATTTAGCTGATCCCAACGATGAACGGGTCTTACCGTTTCGGACCATGGTCAGATGCGTAACTGATAGTCCTCAAGACCTCATGCCCGCAGCCGAAGAAGGCATGTACTTCACATTTAGCCGCGTTGTCCGTGAGCGAAACACCAGCGCTGAAAGCGGAGTCGCTTCACCTGGTGTCACAGCAATTTTCCCTCTACTGCACCACCCTGACCTTACTCACGAGCAATCTGATGCTCATTGGCGAGACATTCATGCACCCTTAGCCCTTCAACATCACCCCGGTATGTGGGACTACACGCAGCTCAGCGTTGTGAGCACTTTGAACGGTCCCGAAATTGACGGATTTGCTCTCGTCAGTTTCGATTCCCTGGATTCCATGAAAGAACGCTTTTTCGGAGATGACAATTATCGAGATGCGATTTACCGAGATGTCGCCAGTTTTGCCAACCCAGAATCACCGCGCAGAGTCGTAACGACCGAAACCATCTACGGAACTCGACCACCCACAGCGAAAGTTACGTGGCCACAAGGGTGAAAAGTTTTGTTGCCCTGTTTGCTCTCATAATCGCTACAGCCGTATCTCAATCTTTTGGACGTTTCACTTACTCGGTTCTGTACATAGAAATCCGCGATGACTTTGGACTATCGAATACTGTGGCCGGAGGCATCGGTTCCTTAAACCTTGTTGGTTACCTCGTCGGTTCTCTACTGGTCGCTTTCACAATCGGAAGGCTAGGACTCGTTAAAACCGCCAAATACGGGCTAGCTGGTGTTGTAATCGGTCTACTCCTGCTCAGTTGGTCACCGAACACTTTCATCACTCTGCTGGCACTCTTCTTGACTGGGTTCGCCGCTGCTGGTGTCTGGATTACCACTCCAGCTCTCGCTACCAACATCCTGAACCCAGATCGAAGAGGTCTGGCAATCGGGTGGGTCACTACCGGGGTAGGGCTTGGCTTTTGTGCGGCTTGTGTATTTGATGCCGCCATTACGGACTGGCGTTCCGTCTACGGCCTCGAAACCATGATCGGAGTCGCTGCACTCGGGTTATTAGCCTTGACTACCAAAACTTCCACTGATCGACCATCCAGTTCTGGTCTCAGCCCTGCTGCCCTTAAACAGATACCCGGATGGCTCAACCTTTGTGTGACCTATGGGTTCTTTGCAGTGGGCGTTTCTCTAGCTATGACATTCTCTGCAGCCTTGCTCGAAGAAGATGCCGGCTTCAAGGAACGTTCCGCGTCACTCACATTTGCGTTGATTGGACTGGGTTTAGCTATTGGTGGACCAATCATGGGGTGGTTAAGTGACCGAATCGGAAGGAACTCTGCTCAGGTTGTGTCACTCACTTGTCTAACCATTAGCTGCGCTCTCATCGCTACTGGTCACCCCGTCGCCGCGCCCATTGCCACCCTATTCTTTGGAGTTGCTTTCACCGGAGTTGTCGTCAACATCACAGCCCAAGTAAGTAATCATTTATCAGCAGAAGCATTCGGTGCTGCCTACGCAGTACTAACAATCGTGTTCGGCGCGGGGCTCGCCGTTGGCCCACAATTAGGCGGAATAATCGCGGATTCGACAAGTTCGTTTCGACCCGCTCTGATCTTGGCCTCTTGTTTCGCCGCCGGAGGCTTGCTATTAACCCTTCTCGACCGCAAAGCAAGACTCAATAGTGGATTAGGCAGGGAGTCCTAGACGTTCATGCACAGGGGCTAACGCCTGCAACTCAGGCATGACCTCTTGAGCGAAAAGCTTCATATTCCGATCAGCTTCCGCGTGTTCCATCCCAGCAAAGCTAAACACGCCCATGTAGCCATCCATAAAAGTCTGCTCTTGCAGATTGACAATCTTGTCGTAAACCTGCTCGGGAGTTCCCCACAATTGAAGGTCAACGAAGAAATCCGTCATCGTTTCTAAACCACCTGGCGCTTTCAGCCGGTCATACATTTGACCATGATGCTCATAGCCGGGGGTATCTTTCAGGTGAGGTTTGTCGAACTCATAGTGATCAATAATGGTGTCCCAATACCCGCCAATAAACTCACGGGCTTTCTCTTCAGCCCGATCAGCATTTTCATCCACGAACGTCCAACCAGCGACCATTGGCGGTGGTGGTTCTGTCCCGTTGGCGTTGCGGTATATCTCTCGATAATCCTGGAGTTCTTGTCGAACCGCCTTCCACGGTTTTTGGGGAACAATCAAGATCCCGACACCCATCTCAGCCATTATCCGAGCTGAATCTGGTGAGACCGCCGCAGCATAGGCTCTACCTCGCATTGACTTAACTGGCCGTGGTCGAATATCCACTCGCGGTTGGTCTATAACTTCACCGTGATACTCCGCATATCCATTTTCCATTGCATTGAGAACCATCTCGGTCGACTCTTTGAAACGAAGACGAGCTGAAGCCATCTCCGTTCGAAATCCATCAAATTCAACCTTGCCGGTGCCTCTGCCCAACCCAAGAATTAGGCGCCCATCTGAGAGGTTGTCCAACATTGATATCTGCTCGATAACTCTCAACGGATCGTGCCATGGCAAAACACACACCATCGACCCCAACTGAATCGACTGTGTAGCCCCCGCCATATAAGTCAAAAACTGCAATACATCTGGGCACATCGTGTAACTAGTGAAGTGATGTTCGACACTCCACACGGAATCAAACCCAAGACCTTCAGCTTGCAACGCCAATGCTAAATCCTGTTGGTAAACCTGCTGGTCTGGGAGTCGTTCTCCCGGATTTTGAAATATGACGCTCATTCCTACATGCATTGCGCTCTCCAGCCGTCGTGGTCACCTACTCGAACCCTTTTAGGTTATTCGATATCGACTCGTCCAATCAGTGCATTCCACTCCTGCATCTCTTTAACGTCCTCAAATTCAATATTCGGGAATGCGGAACGGAGACGCGAAACTTGGCCTGGTGACACACCACTGAGTCCAAGCCAACCATCCGGTGCAATATGGGTAACAAGATCACCAGCCAATCGGCGCAGAATTTCATCATGAATATTGGCAACTACTACGTCGTATTTATCTTTAACATCCTTCAACTGAATCGACGAAAATTGAACTTTGTCTGCTACTCGATTTCTGTGAGCATTCAACTCTGCAGCCAACAAACCAGCCTGATTAACATCTATTCCCAAAGCATTTCCGGCTCCGAAGCGAATTGAAGCGACAGCCAGAACACCGGACCCACATCCCACATCAAGAACCGATTCACCCCCCTTGACTCTGAGGGCAAGCTCCTCTAATAACAGCCGAGTGGAGGGGTGATCTCCCACACCGAACCCCACGCCAGGGTCGATTTCGATGACTATTTCTGCGTTTGAAGGCACCCATGGAAAACAAACTTCCGCGTTCCTCCCGACTGGGGTTGGGCGATTCCAATTATTCCAAGCCACAGCTCGGCCCGAATCTGGTGGACCCGCTACCGCAGAATGCTGATTATCTCTCAATTCGGCAACCAAGCGCCTAGCAGCCTCTTCGCTCTCAACCTGATAATTCGCGACCCAGCGATCGCTGCGGAGAAATGTCCATGTTCCTGACCCAAGAATCCTCTCAATGTCCAGCAGTGTTGCACTATCTGCTGCGACGACTATTTGGCCGGTCATCCCTCAAGCGATAGCGCTCGTCGTCGGGATTCGATCGAATGGCCGGCAGCCTGTCGCGACTCGTTTGCAGCTGATTCAAAAATGCCTTTGGCCATTAGAGAAGATTCCGCTGCTCTTCGATCTAGATAAATAGAAGCTCTAACCTCATGCACATCGTTAGCGTCAGGTACCGCGTCGCTGGCCATATCGATTAAGTGGCATGCAACCCTAAAATCTCCCGCATCTGCCAATGTTCTGGCTCGTTCAACTAGAACAGACACTCCGCCTACCATTTCGGAGATTTCAGTTGCCAACGCAGCGTCCGCAGCCGGTTTGAGGTGGGAAGGCTTACCATCCCACCACCCGCCATAAAGCCTCCAAATATTGCGGATCACAAATTCTGGCTCATCGTAAAGCGGTCTTAGATAAGGAAGCTCCAGTAGTTCTGGGTCGACTTCGACTGAAGAGACAATGTCATTGAGAGTCGCCCCCGAGTTCATCGCCGAAACAACATCTTCAACGAGCTGTTCCAAGGTAGCAGCGACTATTTCTAAACAGGAAAGAATGCGTGTGTGACCTGAAATGGGGAGGCCATGTGCGGGGACGAACAGTTCAACATCTGTTGACATCATTTCGCGCAACGAACTAGCCCATTCCAACGGGTACCTTTGAACCTTTTGTGGGTTCCCACAGTTAGGAAAATTCCATATGAATTGGTCACCAGCGGAAATCATTTTGTGTTGCGGCAACCATGTCCACGTGTGGTCATCAGTTTCTCCCAGTGCGTGATGGAGTTCTAAGTCCACTCCCCCAACATCTGTAGTCATCACTCGGTTGTAATCGACGGTGAGATCTAGAGTCCCATCTGGAACAAAGGGTCGTTTCCCCGCCGACCCTTCAAGAGCTGACACCGGTAACCCCCCAAATTGTCTTGCGTTGATGACCTTGTTGTAGCCATTCGTCGCTCTATAACGACTTAGCCGTATAGGCAGGTTCTCGTGGCCGATCACCTCCGGGAGTTCGTGCCCTGTTTGTTCAGCTTCTGCTGCAATTGCGCTACTCCCACCAACATGGTCTATATGACCATGGGTGTATACGAGGGTATGAATTCGATCTCCAGTCCAGCTTCTCAAACTTTCCAAAACTCGAGTTCCACTAGCTGGACCACTTGAATCGAAAGCAATCAGGCCTTCGTCGGTGCGAACAACCACTACATGACTGAACGCTTCGACTAGGGCGACGTCGTCTGCAAGTTCACTCAATTCATGGGACACGCGATTGGGAGGGCCATCAACGCGTCCGCTGTCGATGAAGCGAGCAGAAAGATCTAAAACGTGTTCAGCCATCCAACCAAATTAGATGATCTACGACCCATGTCTGGTCACTCGAAGTTTCGTTCATCCCACCATGGGAAAAATTCGGGCATATCTTCACTGGTTTTCAGAACAAAGTCTGGTGCTCGTTTCTCCAAGAAGGAAACGACTCCTTCATGAGCATCAGCTCCTTGTCCCAGGTGAAAAATACCTCGACTGTCCACCTTGTGAGCCTCCATTGGATGGTCAGCTCCGAGCATCCGCCACATCATGTGTCGAATCATCGTCACGGAAATCGCCGACGTGTTTGCCGCTATTTCCAAGGCAATCTCCCGCGCTGCTGGAAGTAAATCTTGAGGTTCGTGAATACTCCGGACTAAGCCTCCTTCAAAAGCTTCTTCAGCATCGAATACTTTCCCGCTATACGCCCACTCAAGGGCTTTACTAACACCAACCACTCGTGGCAAGAAATACGATGAACAGGCTTCCGGGACTATTCCACGACGACTAAACACAAACCCAATTCGCGCTGCGGTGGATGCCAAACGAATGTCCATAGGCAGGGTCATCGTGACTCCGACCCCAACAGCGGGGCCGTTGATAGCGGCAATTATTGGTTTGTTGAACTCATAAATACGTAGAGCTAAGAGACCGCCACCGTCGCGTAGCCATGCATTATCTGCGCCTTGACGACCTTCATTTGAAGCTCGCTCACTTTTGGCTTCATCGGTTTGACGGTCGTAATCAAAGGTTTCGGCACCTTTTTCTAAATCAGCGCCAGCGCAAAACCCGCGACCCTCTCCCGTGACAATTACAACTCGAATTTCGTCGTCGGAATCAGCATGATCAAGTGCCTCAAGAAATTCACGTTGCATTTGACTATTAAACGCGTTGAGACGCTCTGGCCGATTCATCGTCAAAGTGAGTGTGTGATCAGCGATTTCATAGCGGAGGGTTTTAAATTCTGGCATTGACTTCCTTCAGACTGGTCGCCAGGTTGCAGCAACGCCGCATACTGTAACTCGCTAGATCATCGAGCAAGCCAGTTGCCATCAGGTAAATCTGTTAGGCCTCCGCCTTCTCCTCCATATTGGTAGGCGTACACCTGTGCTCCCATCGCTGTAACGACAGCTACTCGCTGATACATCCCTTCGACTGCGCCTTCAATTTCGTCGAGTAACGACAAAGCCTCATCCAGTTGCTCCGGATCCAGTCGAAATCGAACCCCATGAATCACTCCGATGCGGTCGAAAAAAGCAGCGGGATACCCCAACCCTGTGTCGTAAAGCCGCCCCGATACTTGATCCGGTTCATGCGCCATCACGAACGGTGCCAAGAACTGCCATCGTTCTTCTCCAGGCAGCAACGTGCCATAGCAGAAAACCTGGTCTACCTCGGGGCCCTTATCAGACATCTAAGAAACGGCCAGCAGCGAAAGCTGAACCCAATGCACCCACAATCACTCCCATCAAAACCGTCGCGATAGTCGCAGTAGTGAATTGGCTGGAAGTGACAGTGAACGAACGGAAGAACGCCAGTATTTCGGAACGACCAAAAAGCTCTTCGACATGGTTTCGCAGTGCCCCAGCCGCTACCGCCCCTACGAGACCGCCAGCGAGCCCATGGAGCATGCCTTCAAGAATAAACGGAAGCCTTATAAAGCTGTTCGTCGCTCCGACCAGCTTCATCACCTCGATTTCGCGTCGCCGCGCGAACATCGCCACTCGGATCATGTTGAAAATCAGCAAGGCGCTCGCTGCGGCAAGAACGATCGACATAAGTAAGACAATCCAACGAAACGAGTTGAACCACTCTCGAATCGCATCGACTTGTTGCCTGCCTGTCTCTACGGAATACACGCCGGGTCGTTGTCGAAATTGCGCGGCTAATGACTCAATGATTTCGCCCTCAGCGATCCGAGGAACCACCCGATATGAGGGAGGAAGACTCTCAACTGAGATCTCCGCCAATAGTTCAGGTTCGTCAACCAACATTTCCTCGAGTAACTCAAAAGCTTGATCCTGAGTGACGTATTGAATTCGTTCAATGTCAGGATGATTTCGTAGTTCTTCGCCAAGAGCGTCAATTTGGCCGCCGGCAATATCGGGCTCCAGGAAAATCTCGAATTGGACCCCTCCCTGCCAGCGACCAAGAGCATTAGCACTCGCGTATCGCGCCATCAAACCCAAACCAACCAACATCACCCCAACCGCTACCGTCAAAATGGCGGCAACCGTCAACGTCAGATTGCGACGGACATTAAGCCAGGTTTCTCGAGTGAAGTACCCTGCGCGGCCTAAGAAGCCCGCCACGATTATGCGTACACTCCCTGCTGTTCGTCTCGAACAACTTGGCCTGCGCGCAAGGCGATCACTCGACGTCTCATCTGATCAACGATGGTTTGATCGTGAGTAGCCATAACCACAGTGGTGCCGGTTCTATTGATCCGATCCAAAAGACGCATTATTTCTTGGGCTGTGTTGGGGTCAAGGTTTCCCGTGGGCTCATCTGCAAGAAGAATTAACGGCCGGTTAACGAAAGCACGAGCTATGGAAACTCGCTGCTGTTCCCCTCCAGAAAGCTCATCAGGAAAACTTTGCTGTTTGTGAGATAGTCCGACTAGCTCAAGAATCGCTGGGACCTGGGTTGCGATGATATTTCTCGGACGTCCGATCACTTCCAATGCGAACGCGACGTTTTCGTACACCGTCTTCTGAGGCAGCAGCTTGAAGTCTTGGAAGACTGAACCAATGTTGCGGCGCAGATAGGGAACCCTCCAACTACTTATCCGAGAAAGGTCTTTGCCAGCCACATGAACTTGTCCTTCAGTCGCTGGTTCTTCAGCGGTGAACAACCGCAGCATTGTCGACTTTCCAGATCCTGATTCGCCGACCAAAAAGATGAATTCACCTTTTTCTATATTCAGAGTCACTCCATCAACCGCGCGAGTTTCCCCTTTGTAAATTTTGGTGACGTTGTCGAGACGAATCATCTGAGGGGCCTACTGATATAACTCTTAACCGATGCTGGACATCCCTAGGGTACGACAGGATCCGCTGTAGGTAGCGTCAGCGGCTCAAAGGTTCCTTAAGTCTGTTTTTCGGAATCTCGCTGGCTTCGTTGCCATTGAAGAAATGCTTCCATCAACGAATCAAGGTCTCCATCTAAAACAGCTTCAACGTTGCCTACTTCTAGGTTGGACCTGAGATCTTTTACCTGCTGGTACGGATGCAACACGTAGGACCGAATTTGACTTCCCCAAGCCACCTCGCGTTGCTCACCGGCCAGTTCGTTAAGTTCAGCTTCACGTTCTTGTCTCTGCAAGTCAGCTAACTTTGCCGCCAACATTTGCATCGCCCTGTCCTTATTTTGGTGCTGGCTACGTTCGTTTTGACACGCAACCACAGTGCCGGTTGGAAGATGAGTGATTCGCACTGCTGAGTCAGTCACATTGACATGCTGACCACCGGCACCCGATGATCTATATGTATCAATCCGAAGATCTTTTTCGTCAATTATTACTTCGTCAGAAACCTGGTCGAAAAATGGTACGACGGACAACGAGCAGAAGGCGGTGTGGCGTCGAGCTTGCGCATCGAACGGTGAAATTCTGACCAGGCGATGGACACCACGTTCAGCACGCAAAAAGCCAAAAGCGAATCGGCCTTTAACGATAAATGTTGCTGAACTGATTCCAGCCTCTCCACCATCGGTTGCTTCTTGAATTTCTATCGAGAACCCCTTGCTTTCGGCCCAACGGAGATACATCCGAAGCACCATTTCGGCCCAGTCGCAGGCGTCGGTGCCTCCTGCACCTGAGTGGACTTCACATACCGCATCGTTCTCATCGTGTTCTCCGTTGAACAACGCCAACAGTTCGATGTCATCGAGCTGTCGTTCTAAAGACAAAATCGCCGCATCAATTTCGCCATCAACCGATTCATCGTCTTCTTCTCTCGCCAGAAGCTCAAGGGTCGCGGCGTCATCTAATTCACCGCGTACTTTTTCCCATCTCTCAATATCATCTCGGATGTTTGCCAACCTGCCGGTGACCTTCCGGGCCTCATCTTGGTCGTCCCATAGGTCAGGGCTCGCTGCTCGTGATTCAAGATGAGTCAATTCTTCCCGTGCTTGATCAATCCTCAAATAGACGTGTGCTTCACCTACACGCCGTTCAAGCTCTTCGAAAATTTCTGATTTGTCTGGCATTGGGGATCTCGATACTCAACGGCCGTGGCAATGTTTGAATTTTTTACCTGATTCACAATGACACGGATCGTTACGACCGATTTTCTCCTCTTCCGTCCGTACCACCTGATTATGTCTAGCCGTTTGACTTGGGACCGGAGATTTAGGCGGCGCGACCGCTGCCTTTAGCTCTGGACTGCTTTCAGAAGACGAATAACTAACCCCATCTGTGCGATTTCGTTGGTCATCTGCTATCACCACTTCGGCATGCATCGCGTATTTAACAAAGTCTCTATAGACGGACGCCAGCATTGACGAGAACATTTCGAATCCCTCTCGCTGCCATTCAGCCACCGGGTCTTTCTGCCCTATCCCTCGAAGATGTATTCCCTCGCGCAGGTAGTCCATTTCGTATAGGTGTTCTCGCCAGCGTTGGTCAATGATTCGAAGCATTACTTGTCGTTCCACTTCACGCATCGTGGATTCACCAAGTTCAGTTTCTCGGCCCTCGAAGTACCGAACGGCGTCGTCAACCATTGTTTGTTCAAGTGTCGCAGCATCGCTAATTCTTGCCATTGTCTCGACGTCAAGTTCTGTCGGCCAATAGCTAACGACTTCGGCATGCATTGCCTCGAGGTCCCATTCGGAACTCGACTCGTCAGCACAAAACTGATCAATTACTTGCCCTACTGCCGATTCGATGTACTCAAGAGACTCTTCCCTTAAATCGTCACCATCCAGAATTTGTGAACGGCGTGCGTAGATCACTTTGCGTTGTTCGTTCATCACCTCGTCGTACTTGAGAACATTTTTCCGAACTTCGGCATTCTTTTGTTCGACCGTATTCTGGGCACGTTCAATAGCTTTTGTGACCATGTTCGCTTCAATAGGTGTGTCATCGGGCAAAGCCCGGTCCATAACCCAGTTCATCGCACCGGTCGCGAACATTCGCATCAAGTCATCTTCAAGAGATAAATAGAATCGAGTTTCTCCAGGATCTCCTTGTCGTCCCGAACGTCCTCGTAACTGATTGTCAATCCGGCGAGATTCGTGGCGTTCGGTACCTAGAACGTAAAGTCCTCCAACTTCCAAAACCCTTTCGCCTTCTGTTACGCAGTTCGGTTCATGTTGTGCGACTCTCCCAGCTAACACTTCGCTATTAGCTGCGTCATCAGGGTCTTTCCCGTCTCGAAACAAGTCTTGGCGAGCCAGTCCTTCGGGATTGCCTCCCAACAGGATGTCAACACCTCTACCCGCCATGTTGGTAGCAACTGTCACTGCCCCTAAGCGTCCTGCCTGGGTGACAATGTCAGCTTCTCTATGGTGTTCTTTAGCGTTAAGAACGTTGTGCGTGATCCCCCGTTGATCCAATGCGCGAGAAATCTTTTCGCTATTTTCAACGCTGACTGTTCCAACCAAGATTGGTTGCCCTGTTGTTTTTCGTTCTTCAATGTCGTCAACGACTGCATTGATTTTTGAAGATTCCGTCTTGTAAATCAGATCTCCATGATCTTTTCTTTTCACCGGGCGGTGTGTTGGAACAGGAACAACGTCTAATCCGTAGGTGTTACCAAACTCCGCGGCCTCCGTCGTCGCTGTACCGGTCATCCCTGCAAGTTTGTCGTAAAGGCGGAAGTAATTTTGGAGCGTGATCGTCGCCAGAGTCTGGTTTTCAGCTTTTATATTGACTCCCTCTTTGGCTTCGACTGCTTGGTGGAGACCTTCGCTCCATCGACGTCCCTCAAGGATGCGACCAGTGAACTCATCAACAATTCGCACCTCTCCGTTTTGGACGACATAATCACGGTCACGGCGGTACAGCTCTTTTGCCTTAAGCGCTGCACTCATTTGGTGAACAAGGTTCGAGGAAACCTGGTCGTACAGATTGTCGATGTCTAAAGCTCGTTCAACTTTTTCAATACCTGGTTCTAGGACCGCTACGTTTCGTTTGTCTTCTTCGACTTCGTAATCCACTTCGCGCGTCATGGTGCGAGCTATTTGGGCGAATTGCCCATAGAGCTTCGCTGCATCCGCTAGTCGGCCACTAATAATGAGCGGTGTCCGGGCTTCGTCGATAAGAATCGAGTCGGCTTCATCGACAATGCAATAGTTGTGACCACGTTGAACTTGTTGGCTTTGTGCTGGAGCCATATTGTCGCGAAGGTAATCAAACCCGAACTCGTTATTAGTGCCGTAAGTAATGTCCGCGTCGTATTGCTTACGTTTCATCTCAGGGTCTGTCTGACCTGGAACGACGAGCCCAACTTCCATACCGAGAAACTGGTGCACGCGACCCATCCATTCGGCGTCTCGTGTCGCTAGGTAATCATTGACGGTAACAATGTGTACGCCTTTACCCGATAACGCGTTGAGGTACACCGGAAGTGTTGACACAAGTGTCTTTCCTTCACCTGTTCGCATTTCCGCGACCCATCCGAAGTGCAGTGCTGCGCCACCTATCAGCTGCACGTCGTAGTGACGCTGGCCGAGGACCCGTCGCGCAGCTTCTCGAGTCACAGCAAAGGCGTCAATCAATATGTCGTTGAGGTCTGCTCCACGGTCAATTTCAAGCTTGAAGTCACCGGTCTTGGCCCGCAGTTCATCATCAGAAAGTTTCTCATAATCAGCTTCGACGGCGTTGACTTCAGGGACTAGCGATTCGAGCGCTCGAATCTTTTTCCCTTCGCCGGCACGTAGAAGTTTTTGAAACACGGCCATTAGCCCAAGGCTACCGGCGTCCCGGTACTCCTTAACGTCGGTTGGTCCTTATCCTGTTGGGCTCAGTATCGATAATGATCGGGCTTGAACGGTCCTTCGACCGGGACCCCTATGTATTGGGCTTGGTCGGGTGTCAAGGCCGTCAACTTCACCCCAAGCTTGTCAAGGTGCAGTCTGGCTACCTCCTCGTCTAAGCGTTTCGGTAGGAGATAGACATCGTTATCTAACGCATCTGCCTTTTCGTGCAGCTCCATTTGGGCCAACACCTGGTTAGTGAAACTCATTGACATGACGAAGCTCGGATGGCCGGTAGCGCAACCTAAATTGACCAGTCGCCCTTCCGCTAACACGAGGATGCTGTTTCCATTTGGAAAGATGTATTCATCGACTTGAGGTTTGATGTTTCGTTTCTGAACATCAGACATCTTTTCGAGTCCGGACATATCTATCTCGTTATCGAAATGACCAATGTTGCATACGACGGCATTGTGTTTCATCGAGCCCATGTGGTCAGCGGAAATGATGTCGCGATTTCCTGTTGTGGTGACAAAGATGTCTATGTCACCAACGACGTTGTCCAACCGGTCAACTTCAAACCCTTCCATCGCTGCTTGGAGCGCGTTGATGGGATCGATTTCCGCGACGATCACTCGACACCCTTGCCCTCGTAAAGATTGGGCACAGCCTTTTCCTACGTCGCCATACCCAGCTACGAAGGCCAGTTTTCCGCCGAGCATCACATCAGTTGCTCTATTTATTCCATCAATGAGCGAGTGCCGGCAGCCGTACAAGTTGTCAAACTTTGATTTGGTGACGGAGTCGTTCACGTTGTATGCGGGAAAACGCAATTCTGCGCGTTCGACCATCTCATACAGCCGGTGAACGCCGGTGGTTGTTTCTTCTGATACACCCCGAATATTGGCGATCATGTCGGACCAAAAGCTTGGTCTGTCTTCGGCGACCATGGCGAGGAGTTTAAGGATCTCTTCTTCATCGTGTGAGGTCGCAGTTTCAGCCGCTGGTACCGCTCCTTCTGCTTCGAATCTCGCTCCGAGATGAACTAACAGAGTCGCATCGCCACCGTCGTCAAGAATCAAGTTTGGTCCACTCTCACCGGGCCAGTTAAGGGCTTGCTCGGTACACCACCAGTACTCTTCAAGAGTTTCGCCCTTCCACGCATACACCGGAACACCCTCAGGGTCATCAGTGGTTCCAGTCCTGCCGACCACCACTGCAGCTGCAGCATCATCTTGTGTCGAGAAAATGTTGCATGATACCCAACGCACTTCTGCGCCTAAGTCCACGAGTGTTTCAATCAAAACCGCTGTTTGGACGGTCATATGCAGCGAGCCCATAATTCTCGCACCTGCTAAAGGCTGGGTGTCATGTCCCTGTGCCCGCAATGCCATCAATCCTGGCATTTCCTCTTCCGCTAATTCAATTTGCTTTCGGCCAGACTCAGCCAGGCTCAGATCAGCGACTTTGTAGTCTCCGTCGATAGAGCTGTTGGGTGCCATACGGCGCTCCTATGGGCTTTGGCGCCCGCCGGGGGTTGGGGCACTCCGTCTCAGATTCTATCTGTAAGTAAGACGTTCGATCGCTATGGTCATTGACTTAGCTGATGCTTCAGTTCTGCTAACACGTCGATTGGTCCTGGGTCCTGTCCATGTAAGGCGGCTAACTCTAGAGACGTCTGATCACCAACCAGAATCAAATCGAATAACTGAGAGAGGGGAGCCTGTCCTTGTGCCTGAACTGTTGTCACATGAACCCCATCTCGCCCGATCAAGGTGTCATTAAATTCAAAGCGTGGCGCTAATCGCTGATGTTCATAGCCGTGGCGAAGATGAATCGGCACAATATTCAGTTCTTTGGGGTTATCAACAGTTCCCCAACCGGCCATTTCGTTATGACACATTTCGGGGAGCGAGTTAAAAAATGCGGGCGATTTCGCGTTTTCGTTGATCTGATTCTTCAAGCGAGCGGCAGCTACTTCTCCAAGCTTTCCTCCCCCGTAAATAAGCGGTATCGCTGAACCTATTTCTGCGGCGACCAGCTTCGAAACATCGACGCCTTCTCGTATCGAGGCGCAACGTCGCCTAAGTGTTGCCACAGCATCATCAATTTGTTCTTCCATTTCATTGAGCAATCCCATCAGGTCCAGACCAAGCAGCAAGGGGATCGACATGGCCCCGACAGCGCAACGAGGCATAGGGATTCTGGAATCAACGTGATGCACTACAGCACCCCACTCTCTACTCATATGAGAAAGCGTGCCCCCACACGTCACTGAATATATGTGAGCACCTCGATCATGAGCCATCGACGCGGCGTGCAGCGTTTCTTCGGTTTCACCGCTAAACGAAGCAGCCATCACCAACGTTCGCGGACCCACAAAATTCGGGCATTCATATCCCTTAGTGACCACTATGGGGATTGCCATTTGGGGAGCAGCAATTGCTTCAACGATGTCGCCCGCTATTCCGGACCCACCCATACCGAGCACTACTACCTGATCAATATCTGAAGCATTCGGAAGTCCCTTGAGTTGGCGAACTTCAACAACCGAACGTTCAATTTGGTCGGGCAGATCGAGTGTTGCTTCCTGCATGCCAAGTGAATCAGGGCTGCTGCTCACGTCAGCTCTCAGAACTCCGGTTACCGGTTTCATCTCCGATTAGTGCATCGAGTCGTTTTTGTTCGTCTTCACCCAAGACAGTCGATTCCGAGATAAGCAGCACGGGAATTCCATCTTGTATGGGATACGACCGGCCTTGGCGCGGGTTGTAGAGGATGTTCTCTGTCGGAAAATAGCGAAGCGGCCCTTTGTCATCAGGACAAGCAAGAATCTCGAGTAAACCCGGGTCAAGAACCATATTGTTCTCCTTCAACCGTTCGGGGTTGACTATGCAGCACGGCTTTTTCGCTGCTTGTTAGGGTACGGCAGCATTTAACTAAAAAGAGCCAAAATCTGTTCTACACAGTCCTCTACATGCTTCTCGTTGGCTCCTTCGACATTCAGTCGCAGCAACGGCTCAGTGTTTGATGGTCTTAAGTTGAACCACCAGTCACCACAATCAACGGTCAAACCGTCAAGTCGATCTTGCTGTCGATCTGAGAAGAACTCAGAAACCTTGGCTATGGCCTCATCAGTATTGGCCACTTCGGCGTTCACTTCACCCGAACTTGCGTACCTATGCAATGGCGCTACCAGCGAGGATAATTGGCCTCCATCGATCGAAAGGCGTTCCAACACGATCAGTGCTGCTATCAAACCCGAATCCGCGCCATAGTTTCGGGCAAAGTAATAATGCCCACTGTGCTCACCACCAAACATAGCCCCGGTGTCAGCCATGACCGTTTTGATGTAGCTGTGACCAACGCGTGTTCTGATCGGATCGCCACCAGCTTCTTCAATAACTTCAACTGTCGCTCGAGAGCAGATCAAATTGTGCAAGATGGGTCCGGGGCCCTCACTTTCTAGGATCGCTGACGCTACCAGCGCTGTGGTCATAGACCCGCTGACCAAATTGGCCTTTTCATCTACTAAGAAAACCCTGTCAGCATCTCCATCGAAGGCCAGTCCAACGTCTGCGTTGGACTCAATCACCCTGCGTTGCAAATCAACCAGGTTGTCAGGTTGGAGTGGATCTGCCGGATGGTTGGGGAAGGTGCCGTCCAGCTCTTCATAAAGAATCTCTAAGTCGAAGGGCAGCTCATTGAACGCAGCCGGCAATATAAGCCCTCCCATCCCATTCGCTGTATCGGCCACGATTTTCAAGGGTCTCAGTGCATCAATGTCAACAAACGAATGCACGTGTTCCACAAACTTGCCCAGCAACTCAACCTGCTGAATCTTGCCCGCCTTCGCAGCCAATCTCGCTGGTCGCGCCGCAAGTTGCCGTATTTCGGCAAGACCAGTATCGGCTCCAATTGCTCTGGCGCCCGAGCGGCAAAACTTCATACCGTTGTATGAAGCAGGGTTATGAGATGCAGTCAACATAACTGCTGGTGCTTGTAGATACCCCGAAGCAAAATAGAGCAAGTCTGTAGATGCGAGACCGATATCGCGCACATCAACGCCTTGAGAAGTAACGCCTTCGCTGAAAGCCACTAACAATCCTTCACCGGAAGTTCTCATGTCGCGGCCGACTACAACCGCATCAGCCTTCGTAAAGTTGGCGAAAGCGGCTCCTAGGGACCTCGCAGTTGGCTCATCAAGTTCTTCGGGGGTCAACCCCCTCACGTCGTATGCCTTGAATATCGCTGCCAAGCGGGCATCATCGGCTGGTGGGATCACGACTTGAGGTTGCATCGCACCTGGAAGGCTAACCATGCCTCGGCGGCAAGTCGTTATATCTGCCCAAAATTGACCACACACGGACCCGGATGACGTCCCAAAGCATTTGTAATGCTTGAGGAATGAACTTAACGGTGCTCTGCTCGACGTGATCGAGCGTCACCGGAATTTCCGTGATCACAAATCCTAGTTTTCGCGCCAAGAAGAGAACTTCTACGTCGAACGCAAAGCCATCTACTTTGGTTTGAGCGAAGATGGACTGTGCTGCTTGGGACCTAAACCCTTTGAGACCACATTGAGTGTCTAGGTGCGGGCTAGGTATCAGAATCCGAGTGAGTCTGTTGAACACGCGACTTCCCCACTCTCGCACTAAGCCAGCAGAATTCACTTCTTGACTCGCTAAGTGCCGTCGACTGCCTAGCACGACGTCTGCATCAGCGTTGAGGGCATCAATTAATTTGAGAATTTGAGAGGGTTCATAAGCAAGATCGACGTCTGTAAAAAGAACATAAGAGCCTGACGCAACCAATACACCGGCTCGAACCGCTGCTCCTTTACCTCGGTTTTCTTTCATTTCGACTACTTGATCCGCGCCGGCCTGTAGCGCCACAGAGGCAGTGCCATCATCAGATCCGTCGTCAACGACAACTATTTCAATCTCTATTCCCTCTGTAGCATCTCGAATCCTCTCAATGGTTTCAACGAGGGATGGTGCAGCTCGATAGGCGGGAAGGATGATCGAAACCAGCTGATCGGTCATACGACTGTCTTTCGACTTTTCGACCGAATCGACAACACGACAACAGTCACCCCGGTGAGTGTTATCAGCCATCCAAGGTATTCAACCCAGGTCGCTTTAAATTCTAAAAGGACTTCGTTGTCTGTCGGGACGACAACCATCCAATTGGGCGTAGCTCTGTACGGTCCTAGACCGCCACTCACTGACCAATTCGGAAAGTACGACGCCTTGACGAGCACAGGCACACCCGTTTGATCTACAGAAAAACTAATTCTGTCGCCGTCCTCCACGATGTTTGTTACCGAAATTGAAGGTACCCGTCGTTCCTCCGATTCTGCGAAGCTACTTCTACCTATAAACGATGGGTGATCAATGCCAATTCGATGCCAATCATCTGGCCCATCAGCCGTAACCAAAATTTGCTGTCGCGTCGGATCGTTGAACCATGCCATAGCAGGGTCAGTCCAAGCGCGCCCCCCAAGATCTCCTTCAGATGACACGTTGGGTTCATACGCCAGACCTTCAACGAGTTCCGAGTTAGCCACCAGATATATCCACCATGGATTGGATCGAGCGATAAGTTCCAATTGATCGGGATAACGGTTTGCTTGTTCAATTGCCTCGTCGCTAAATGCCAGGTAGTAACGAACACCTGAGAGTTGCATATGTCGAATACCTGACTGTAAATCCAAACCTCGATAATCCAGGCCCCTCATTGGCCGCGACGGGTTCACCGATAGTTCAGATTGCATCAAGAAGTGAAATGGCACAGTCGCTGAGGATTCGAAATACAAGCCTTCCATTGACCCAATACACCCATCAGTCCAATATGGGAGCAACATTGGAGCCATCGGCGTCCCATATGAGCCAAGTTCGTCACGGTCGTATTCCCATAACGCCCGCCCACACCCAAGGTCTTCACCGACTTCACCCATCGTCCTAACAAGACTCTGGTAGGTCGGAAACTCAGACCGAGATTCATATCCGGTGAAGTTCCAGGCCGCCCAGCCAGAAACAAAATTTCGGTCCTTTGAGGACACCGTGACTGGTCCCCATCGAAAATCACCGTCTTCTTCATAGCTCCCGCCAGGCGCAATCCCGAGAGAGATAGACACGAAAATACAAGCCGCTAAACACGCAAGAACAGGCGTTGTTACTTGCAACCACATGTGGCGACTCTGGCTGGTTCGGTTTCCCGACCTTGTCAAATCAGTTGACTGGAGTGCCGTTGACAAAAACCAAACGCCCACCGCAGCGAGGAAATACAAAGCCAAATACCAAAAGGGCAGCAGTCGCGCGTTCCAGAGGCGATGCTGCGGCCATAGAGCGAAAGCTAGACCGGCAGTGGCGGCTAACCCCATGAGCATAAGGGCAGGCCGGTACCAACTGAGCAGCCCAGCAATACCGCCTAGCACCGCCAGAGCGATCAACCAGATAATCGTCATCTTGGCGCTATCGCCAGCCAACCGATCGGGGAAAAACAGGTTCTCTCTTACGTTGTCAAGTTTTTCCCATCCCATGTCGTTCAGGTAAGACCGGCGCAACAAAAAAGGAACCGTCCAAAACGCAGAGAGCGCTCCAGCCACTAGACCCACAACTAGAACTCGCATGGCGCCCTTAAATTCGGCGACGAGAAGGATCATGGCGATGACAACGCAGACAACTAGCGGCGCTAAAGGTTTCGAAGTTACGAACGAAAGCCCGGTCGGAAGAACTGTCATTACCAACAAAACGATGACAGTTGCTTTAGTACCTATTCTCGTCGGAAGCCTATGAACGGACCGGGTAATCACTTGGATCACGGTCGTCGCTACTGCGAATAACAGTGTGATCGGGTGACACAACGCAACGACTGCCAACGTAACTGCAGCTCTACCTTTATGCGTTCCCTTTTCTAATACCCGGCTGACGAACCCTAGATAGACAAGCGACACAGCTAACCCTATTGAAAAAGCAAATTCGCCAGCCAGGGTTGAGGCGATGTTGCCACCGTAAATAGTGAAATTGAAATCGAAAACAAACAACATCGCAGCGAGCGCAAGCAGAGCGGGGAGCGGCTCCTTCCACCTTGAGAGTCTCCCCATTAGCCATGCGGCAAGCGGCATGCATACAACACCCGAAACAGCCACCAATTTGAACGCGACACCATAGGGAACGAAAAGGTCAACAAAGACAACGAGCAGGTATGGCAGCACCATATAGAAGTGCATCGCCGGGAACCCTGCATACCAATCAGAACTCCAACCTCGCAGCTGAAATGAAGGGAGCAGCTCGTCACGAAGAAAGGCAGGACCCCATACGTGGGCACCCATATCTCCACCTGTGGGGGTGCTATCGACAAAGATCTCTGAGGGGCCCAGACCCCAAAACACAGTCGCAGCAGCTACTACTGCAATCAACAGGGACGTCCAATCTTGAACGTTGTACCTAAGCCGCGAAAAGACAGACCGCAATGCAGCGGACCGTTGATCTGGAGCTATTTCGACAGCGGCCATTCGACTACATGTTGTCACCCGTTGGCCACCAAGAGGAATCGGCAATTAAATAACTAACTGCCTATCGACCACGACGTGGTCGACTACTCCCTAACGGAGTATTGCTTGTCCGTTGTCTCAGCAGTCGACTTTTGTTCCCGCACGCCTTGACAAGACCACCCCTGAGGAGGTCGGAACCGGTCAGCATGGTCCGCACACAACTCCATAAGATTCGCATCACGAGCCTTGCTTAGGGCTTGCAGTTCTACTTGCCGGGTTTCGTAGTCAAACAACAGAAGCACTTGGGCGTCACCAGCGCATAACGGGCGGCTACAGAGTCGGGATCGAGAAATGGTCACTTAGCTGAAGATACAGAAAGCACGACCAGATATCGGGGATCCATCAGAGCAACTAGACGGATGATTGGCTCCCGTGCACCTCTAGCATGGACATATGGCGTCCGAAGCACAGGAACCGCAGTCTGAGGGTAGTGAACGCCGCCGAGAAGGCTGGCCGCGTTGGTCTATTTGGATGCTGATTGCGTTAGTTTTAGCGTCCGTAATTATCCCGAACCTACTTAACCGCGAAACCGGCACAGCCGTTGATTACAGCAGCCTGATAGACGAGGTCACCGACGGCAACATCGATTCTGTCGTCGTAACCAACCAAACAGGAGCTATCAAGGCTGAGGCTATTGACGGCACCACTTACACAAGCAAAGGACCCATCGAACTCCCTGAAACTGATCTGGAGCTTCTGCGCGATCGCAATATCGACGTTGAATTTCGCACCGAAAGCTCGAATCCATTCCTCAGTTTGCTCCCAATTTTGTTGCCTTTCGTATTAATCATCGGTCTCTTCTGGTGGATGCAACGCCGAGCGCAGGGCCAAATGAGTGGAATCATGTCGATAGGTCGCAGTAAAGCTCGGACCTACACGACCGAACGACCCGAGACTGGTTTTGACGATATTGCCGGATACAAGGGCGTCAAGCAGGAAATCACTGAAGTCGTCGACTTTCTAAAAGCTCCTGATCGATTCGCCGCTGTAGGCGCCAGAATTCCCAAGGGCGTGTTGTTGGTCGGTCCCCCGGGAACTGGCAAAACGCTGATCGCTCGAGCGGTAGCAGGCGAAGCAGGCGTTCCATTTCTCTCGGTAACGGGTTCGGACTTCATGGAAATGTTTGTCGGTGTTGGAGCAAGCCGGGTCCGCGACCTTTTCCAAACCGCCCGAAAGTTAGGTCGAGCAATAATCTTTATAGATGAAATCGATTCAATCGGCAGAAAACGTGGCGCCGGATTAGGCGGAGGCCACGACGAAAGAGAGCAAACACTTAACCAAATGCTCGCCGAAATGGATGGGTTCGAAGCCACAGAGGGCATCGTCATGATGGCTGCAACCAACCGACCCGACATATTGGACCCAGCTCTTCTTCGACCAGGAAGGTTCGATCGCCAAGTGGTAGTGCCACTGCCTGAGTTCGAAGAGCGCAGTGCAATTCTCGCTGTTCACATAAAAGACAAAACCGCCTCAGATGACGTGGACCTCGACACTGTTGCTAAGGGAACGCCTGGTATGAGCGGCGCAGACCTAGCAAACCTCGTCAACGAGGCGGCGCTCAACGCTGTGCGAATGGAGCGTCAATCAATAACCCAGGACGATTTCGAGGCAGCCCGCGACCGAATTCTTATAGGCCAGCGACGCGAATCTGTGGCTATGACGGATCGAGAAAAGGAAGTCACCGCCTACCACGAGGGAGGGCATGCTCTCATAGCGACACTCTTCGCGAACGCTGATCCAGTGCACAAAGTGACGATTCTTCCCACAGGGCAGGCCCTTGGCGTCACTATGCAGCTACCTGAGGAACGACACGCCTACTCACAGGACTATATAGAAGACCGTCTCGCAGTTCTCTTCGGAGGCCGAATGGCAGAAGACACCGTCTTCGGAGTGACTTCGACGGGTGCGGCAAATGATCTAATACAAGCAACAGAACTGTCTAGGCGAATGGTCGCTGAGTGGGGCATGAGTGACCGGGTGGGGCCAATGGCTTGGGGTTCGGACAACCAAGTGTTCTTGGGTGATGGTTTGGTTAGCGGGCGCGACTATAGCGATGAGACTGCTCGAGTAATCGATGAAGAAGTTGAACGAATTTTACGAACCCAAGAAAATCGTGCCCGACAGGCGCTATTGGAACATCGATCTGCTCTCGACCGGATTGCTTCAGCCCTCCTTGATAAGGAAACAATCAGTGGAGACGAAGTTGCTCAACTAATTCCAGAACCCATACTGCCAAGCGAGGACGAGGACCCGATTTCAGAAGCGGCGAACCCTCCCCCAATCGGTCAATCAGGGTCGGACTGAACAATCTCGGCGAGAGCGGCCGCGAATTCCCCCAAGTCAACTCGCCCTACCCATCCAGCGATCACGCTTCCTTCGCTGTCGACAACCAGAGTCGTCGGAACGGTGTCAATTTCGAATCGTCTGTGGAGGGCTGGTTCTGCTCCAAATTCAACATCTGCAACGGGAATTCCAGCTCCAGCGGGACCTCGGATAAGTCGAACCACCTCTTGGCAACTGTCACAGCTTGATTCGGTAAAGGCGATGATGGCGGGGCCCACATCTAAACCGACTTCACTTGCAGGAACTCTGGTTGGGAGCGCGTTACGACGCACAGAAATAAGTTGAGATGAGCTATTTCGTTTAAGAAGAGCGGCTATTAAAGACACGGTTGCGGCGATAGCGGCGGCAATCAACAATCGACTCATCAACTACCCTCAGCAAATTTGATACCGAGAATCAAACTTAATCCAGCGCCTTTTGGCTCTTGGTGAACAGCAGCCACAACAACTTCCGATTCGGACTTGACTTCTATCGTGTTTCCAGGGGCTAATCGAAGATGTTGAATTGCGAAAGCGGCAAGCTTCAGTTCATACCGTTCACGCTTCCCGTATCTAGATATCAACGCTGTAGCACCTGCGGAGGTCGTGTTTTCAACGGCCACTAGAATTTCTCCTGGGACGTCCGGCAATACCAAAAGCCAATTACGAGAGCCAGCGGGTGCCCCAGCAGCCATCGAAAGGCCACTCTCTCGACCATCCGGGAGTTCTATGGAATCTGAATCGGCACGGGCTTCGAGGATTTCTTGGTCTGAACTCTCTCTGCCTGGCGAACCATCGGGACCAGACGCAAGTTCAATACCAGAAACGATAGGAATACCATTCGATGACTCAACGATAATTCCAAACGATTCAGACGAAGTAAACAACGTGTTAGCGACTAGGACCTCCTCTGCCTTCGGCAAGACCGCCACTCGAGTCACGTCATACGGGCCAACACTCGCAATTGCCGATCCAACCTTTCCCTCACCGCTAACAACGATGATGTCGACATCGGCCACCACGTCAGTTGGGTTGGATAGCACCACAGACACACTTTCGCTTTCTCCCAACAGAGCCACGGGGTGATACCACGAGGTCGAGGTGGCGGCTGTGGCGAGCTTTGCAGAAAACCCCACACGACCTGAGGAGCCATCAAATTTCTGGAGGTGATCAACAACTACCCGACCCAAACGCGCTCTCACGGTCGCGCTCACGACATCACGTCGTCGCACGTGCGCCCCGATATCTATTGAAATGGTGTTCGCTGCTGGCACAACCAACCCAACTAAGTCCGGAGGAACGTAAGGGCCGACCTCGGCTTCGCTCGCAAAACTCAGATCGATAACGGCGTCGGTAGGAAGGGGGTTGTATACCACCAGCTGACTCACAGCATCAGCTTGAGTGTCTCCAGATACGACATACCATGCATCCGCGACAACTGATGAACAAGAAGCGACATCAGAACCATAGGTAGAACGGATACGACGGCTAACCGCTACCCCCGATATCGGTGCTTCAATCAAAGCTGAAACTAATTCGTCTGTGGTGTAATCCGATACTTCTAGCGACCGGCTAGACAGCCCTGGTACTTCAAGGTGTGTCAAGCGACGGGCACTCGTCGGGCTAATCAACGTTATTGTCGCTCTTGTTGGTTCAGCCGCAGTGTTAGTCACCACAAGCTCGCTTCGGGCTTCTACTCCCCCGACTTCTAGTTCGCGGCTATGAGCTGTAGGGCAATACCACGTGGAGGTAAGAGATTCAGCGCTAGATACTGCACTGTCAGTTTCTATTCCGGTCGTCTCGTCTCTATCGTCAGCGCTTGTCTGAAACCGGGCATCAACTATAAGCCCAGCAACCATTACTGTCGGTAACAGCAGTCGAGCAAGCCACAACAAGACAGTCATACAGAAACTTCGACTTCGTGTGTTGGACGACGTTCATAAACTGCGAGGCGAGCAATAACGGCCCACAAGACTGCTTGAACTATTGCTCGATCAGCCACCGAATTCGGCCTTATATGCCATAGTGCTGCTGGGCCGCTAGCGGGGCTATCGAAACGCATCGCCCAACCGAAAGATGGTTCGGGGGCAATCATTTCTCCACCAACTAAAAGCCTCCAGTTGGGATCGAAGGACTCCGCGACTAATACCTCACCGGCACCCACAAATCCCCGCTGGTCGCGCGAAGATCGACGGTCGGTTAAGACCGGTATACCTGACGTGAGGTCGGTGACAACTAATTCACCCGGTTCGTCAAGACCTACTAGTCGAACTGGACTTCCAAACTGAGCTCGGCTCGACATCCACGACTCATTAACGAGCACGGTCACTGACGGGTCAGTTGCAAGCGGACGGAGATCTAACTGGGATCCTAGGGCCTGCCGTGTTCGCGGCCCGATTGGCCGCTCAAACCCACTTGAGAAAGAGGGCGTTGACCGCTCGACCACCGCCACATACCTAACCCCGAATGGGGCCAGTAGGCGGCCCATCCTTGTCGTATTCCCAGATAGTCCGATCTCCACCGCATTTAAGAGCTGTCTATGCCCGTCGGTTAGCGCTCCAACCCATTGATGTCGAATATCGGGGTGACCTCTTACGGATGTACCTACATGCAAACCTTCATCGCCAACCGACCAGCCCTTCAAAGGCAAGACGTCCTGGTCTCCAAGCCACAAAACCCGATAAGAGGGGCCAATATCGCGATCATCCAGCAACGACAATGACACCCTCAAATCATTAGTCGGCGTGTCCCACCTTCCATTAGCGCTTTCAATCAGCAACACCCCGCTACTAACCATCAACGACGCTGCACCGACCGTCACAGCAATTCTTCTCAAAATCACAGCCGAGAAACCACCATCAATTCTGATAGTCGAAGGACCCACAGCAGCGCACCAGCACAGGCCGACTGCCGCTAATACAAGTGAACCCTCGCCGACAAACACTTCCCTGCCCAATAGATCAGCCAACCACCCTCTGTGAGAAGCCCAAGCCAATGCGTAACCCGAAAATGCAACAGCCCCTCCCATCATTGCCAGTCGCAGTCTGTCGCCCCTACCAAGAAGCAGCGGAACAATCGCTACCAGCAAAGGACACCATGTCATCCAGCCATTCCCATAGGCACCAGGAGAGAAACGTAAAAGGTCAGCTAGTTCAGCAGGGTTCTCCGACGGCGACCGAAGTAACAGATACCCCAAGAGTGTGTCCGAGTCACCTAATACAGCAACCCACGGGAGGTGCATCAACGATGCAACACCAAGCGCTACGACAGTAATCAGAAGTCCTCTAGCGGCCGCCGCAGTCGATATCGCTCCAACACTGGTAACTACAACTACCAACGATGCAAGCAAAGCTAAAAGAAGGATCAGCGGCTCGAACGCAGCTATCACGCCCAACAAAAAACCTAACGACACTAACTTTTGCAGCATGCCCGTATCGCCGGCGTCGTAGGGCGACACCCCGAATGCTTCCATAACCCGGCGAATCACGAAGGGCGCTGTTGCAAACAAAAGAAGCGTTCCCCAGCGGCCATTGGCCAGCGCATTGTACGAAAGCGGCAATGTCGCGTATAGGGATGTTCCGATTATTCGACCCCAAAGAGAATCGACAGGTTTGAGTAGCCGCCACATGCCCAACAACCCAACCGGCAAGAGACCCAAGATGAGAATCTCTCGCAGGAATGCCATCGACCCTCGGGTTACCCAGCTGAGACCACCTAATAAACCCACTGCTGCTGGACCAATGCCAGCGGTTCCAACACCAACTTCTCGCCATCCACTCCAATATCCCGAAAGCAACGAAGAGGTATCTGGGAAAATAGAAAATTGGCCATATACCGGGACTCCTTGAGTCAGGAGATGACGGCTACCAAAAACCAGCACCAAAGCCATAGCGGCCCATGCCAACAATGCAGTTCGTCGCGGCCCAGCAGAAAAACTTTCGCTCACTTGGCGGCCAGCGCGACCGCGAATCGATTGCAAAGCTATATCTCCGCCTATTCGGCCTTGCAGAAAGGCCCGTAACCGCGTTGAACCCGAAGCTTGACGTCGCCGAATATTTCGATCGCGAGTTTCTCGTATCCGTGCGATCTGCCGTCGCGAGCTAAGAACGTTTGGGATCTGGAGCACATTCCATCCCCAAGCCGCCAAAACGTCACGTGTGTGGCTGAACCTCAACGTAAGCAAGCTGTAGGCCACCTCAAGTAGAGAAAGGACAACAGCGGCAACCATGATCGGAACTAAATGCACCCAGCCGTAGCACTTCGCCATGACGTGATGCCGATGCCTCATTTGTGACCGTCGGGGATTGTTCGGTGGTCTTTCAACTACCGCTCTTTGAGCATGCACAGTCGCATTTGGGACAACCAAGACTCTCCCACCTGCTATTTGTGCCCGCCAACAAAGGTCTAGGTAGTGTTCGCCGCTCGTAATCCGGGGATCAAAGCCTCCGATAGTTCTGAATAGATCACAACGAACTAGGGCCGCCTCGGCAGTGACAGTGAATGCCTCGCGAACTCGATCATGTTGTTGCTGGTCCAACTCACCTGATTCAACGAAAGGTGTTTCGACCCCAAAAGCGTCTACGAGACAACCCATCGACACGATGCGCGTCGGATCATTCCAGTCAAGAACCTTAGGGCCCAATATCCCCGCATTGGATTCCAGCGCCTCGTCAACTAACAGAGTGACTGCGTCAGGAGCCAAGACTGCGTCTTCACGTAAAAACAGATAGAAGGCAGCCCCTTCGACCATACTCTGAACCGTATTTGCAGCCTCCCCGAACCCTTTAGAACTAGCAGCTTCTCCAACCGCTGCTGCGGGGATCTTAGATAAGACCTGTTCCGCCACCCTGTCGTGGCCCCGGTCAACTACGACAACCTGGAGGTTCTCATAATCTTGTTCATATAGGGCATCAAGTACTTCTCCGAACCAAGCTCCTAGCCCATCTGTAACCAGTACAGCGACTACTGGTGGAGCGAGTTTAGATTCAGAGGTCACGACGGTCCGAGAGTACCTCGCTCCGAGAGGATGCTTCGATCACTGGTGTTGAAGATCACGGAACAACTTCGATAGCAACGACGGTGCGCTTGGCCACGCTGCTCGCAAAATCAGGGGCGTCACCGAATGGAAAACTAGTGCCATCGTCCCAGATCAGCCAGTAGCCATCATTTGTATTGGTTACCGCCATACCCGCCGTCGATCGACGATTTTTGTTCCCGCCACGGGATCCGAAGAACTCAACGGATCCGAAAGCAAACACACCACCATCAGATGCCACGAACCAGTATCCCCGTCCATCCCGCGCTGCCGTCATGGAGGTAATCGGCTTGTTGAGTACGATGTCCCCCGTTGATCCAAAGAATCCGGCGTCACCGAAACTAAAAATTCCTCCATCTGATGCGACCAACCAATACCCATTACCGCTTCTAGTGGTCTCCATGCCTACAACTGGCTTGTTAAGGGCAATGCCAGCCATTGATCCGTGATACCCAGCATTACCAAATGAAAAGACTCCGCCGTCTGCAGTAGCCAGCCAATATCCATTTCCCGTTGGGTGAGCGGTCATAGCAACGACGGGTGTAGCAGACACTTGGCCGCGCAGATCACCATGGTGCACTGCGCTTCCGTACACAAACACTTCACCTGCATCAGAAACCAGCCAATACCCTTCAGCACCGACTGGCGCAGCTATATCAACAATCGGCCCTGAGCGGTCAGCTTGTTTTGCATCACCGAAATGTTTGGCTGTGCCCACAGCCAACACTCCTCCGTTGCTTTTCGCAACCCAAAAGCCAGGGTCGCTGTATTCAGGGAATTGCGGAAATCGATACCAATCAGATTTGAGTCCCAAACCTTTACGAAATGAGTCTTCAGCCCAATTGGAGATGTCGACGGTTGTATTCGCAGATGTGCCCCTGAGAAGCAACTGCCGGGTTCTTCCTCCCCACTCCCCGAGTCCATTTCTTAGGGTCACTTTGATTTCTTTTAGCTGACCAATTTCTGGGTATCTCGATTCAACGTCGCTACGCCGAATTGTCTTTTCCCAAAGGTGATGAGGGTTACCAGCAACGTCATCTCCCTCATCTGCAACTGCAGGAAACGCGGACAACTCCGACTGGGGAGTGGTCCAGCCTCCACTGCTGGAACCAAACTCTGCAAGAGGTATCGAACCATCGTGAGAAACGCGAATCATTCCAGCCGTGTCAGTTACAGCTGCTGTAGTAGTCCAAAAGTCCGTTCCATAATCAAGCGGTTTACCTTTAGCGCTCGCGCCGAGATACACCTGACAGCCAACCGTGTCACATGTATCTGTCATGTAACCCTTGGCTTGTCGTCGTTGGGAGATGGCTTCTAAATACGTACGTGCTGCCACTGCTTGGGCTCGCAAGGCTTGCATCCCAGACCCTCCGCCCATGGTGCCCCACGAGGATGGAGTCTCTTGGGGCACAACCCCCCGAAGGTATTGCTCTCGCAAAACCCGATTGAAGGTGTACTGACCATTTTGTTCGATAAGTCCTAGCGACCCCCTGTAATGTCTTCGCGACACCTCCACAGCTGGGTTGGTCCGGTCACAGGTGATGAGTTGTAATAGCTGGTTAAGGTCATCTACCGACTGGTTCGGGTTGTACGACACAGCCTCAACAAAGGTCCTACCACTGCTATCCATCTGTCCTGGGTGGCTGACATACACCGGGTAACCCAAATCAGCACATCCCGCCGACTGGTTTATATTGAAATTGTGTGGGCCATTGGCAGAAATGCGTGCTATTTGTCCGCCGAAAAACTGAATTCCTTGCACCGTAAAGGGCATGGCAGAGGTGACTAAAAGGTCCATTTCGTTGTTTCGGGTGATGTGAACCTTGATTTCCCGATCAGAGACATAAGAGCTACTGGTATTTGAGTAGTAGTGCTGCAGGATTTGTTCGTACGACCAAAAGTGATCTATCGCATAGCCCAGGGATCCCCATTGTTGAAGTCCGCGTCCATGCCCCCATCCTCGCCCCTCGACCAAAATGTCATCAGGCGCTATGGCCTGCGCAACTGCTCCGGGATACACGATCGGGCTGAGTAAGCACATCACCAACAAAGCAGCAGCTTTTTGTATTCGTTTCACCATTGACTGACTCGACTCGTAGCATCGATAACGCGCCCGCTTGGGTCGGTCGATGCTCCACTTCCAAGGAATGGGGAATTGAAGTTAAAGACACCGCCGTCTTCAGCGACGAGGTCGTAGCCAAGGCGCGTCTGTACGACTGATGTGATTGGTTTATTCAACGTCATCGCTCCGGTTGAACCATAGAACTGGGCGTCACCAAACGAAAAGATTCCGCCGTCAGACGCCACCAACCAATAACCGTTACCAGATGGAGTAGCTGCCATATCGACAATCGGTTTATTCAACTCAATTCCCTTGAGATCACCAAGACCTACAGCATCGCCGAAGGCTGTGACCTCACCGTTAGATCTAGCCAGCCAATAGCCAACTCCAGTCAGATTCGCGGCAATCGCAACAACATCCCGCCGAGAAGAGCCAACTGCAAGATCACCAAAGTGCTGAGACTCTCCCAGCGCAACGACCCGACCGGTTGTGGTTACTTGCCAGTGACTACGGTAAGGCTGATTCAATGCTTTCCCGATGTTTAAAATCCGATAAGTGGCCCCGCTTCCTTGGTCTGTATGTGCCTCCGCAGTTCGCACAAGCTGCTGCGAAATCTGAGCAGCTTCGAAGTACGGAAAGCGAGCTTTAACTAGCGACGCGCCGGCAGCGACAAGCGGCGTTGCGAAAGATGACCCATCTCCCAGTCGCACACCGTTACTTGAGCCCACCCCGAGTGACAACATGTCGTCACCCGGTGCCATTAGATCAATCCAGTTTCCTCGAGTGCTGAAAGAAGCAATATTAAGCGCCTCATTCAGCGCGCCAACACTGAGAACTCCTTCAGCTGCTGCCGGAAATCTTTGACGCTCATAACCATCGTTTCCGGCAGCCGCTACAACTAAAGATCCTGCAGCCTGTGCTTCGACGATCGCTGCCTGCAGTGTCGGAGATAACTCCGTGCCTTGTTGTACGAATGACAACGTGATTATGTCGGCACCATTAGCTGCTGCACATTTTATTCCCGCAGCTATGTCGGGCGTCGACCCGCTAGGTCCGTTCATTACCCTGACATCAAGTAGTTGCGCTCTCCAATCCAGTCCGGTAGTACCAATCGAGTTATCAGCAACAGCACCGATGAGCCCAGCAATGAACGTGCCATGGCTCGTATCAACAGAACTTGTCGGCCCCAAGCCGCATCCGGCGACGCGTCGCACCCGTCCGACTAAATCAGGGTGTTGGTCATCGATACCTGTATCAACCACCGCGATAGTTACCTCACTACTTCCCGTGTTGAGTTCCCACGCAGCCGAGGCGTCAATCGCTTTGAAGTGCCATGGAACACCGTACGGAGCGCACCCTGTGAAGCACGGATCATTAGGGTTGGAGACGCCCAAAACATCAGTTGAGTCTGAGACCGCTCGTTCCAGGCCAGCTAAAGCACTCGGGTAGGACCAAACAGGAATCATGATCACAAGCGCTATCAACGCTGCCTTGAGTTGCACCACGTAACTTCCTGTTGCCGGTCCACGAACGAGAGTACCGAGCTTTATTTGATGAGTGAGGTCGCTATATGTCTGAGAAACCTCAGCGAAGTTTTTCTCGTTCAATTTTGAGATCGTGTTCGACCATCATCTGAATCAAATCGGAGAACGGCACCTTGGGTTCCCAACCGAGTTGAGTTTTTGCTTTGGTCGCGTCACCAACAAGCAGATCTACCTCTGCTGGTCGAAAAAAACGAGGGTCAATTTGGACGTAAGGTTCCCAATCTTCAATCCCTGCTGCTGCGAAGGCGAGCTCTACAAATTCGCTCACTGCGTGGGTTTCACCAGTGGCGACTACAAAATCATCAGGTTCGTCCTGTTGCAACATTAGGTGCATAGCTCGGACATAATCGCCTGCAAATCCCCAGTCGCGCTTAGCTTCTAAGTTCCCCAGAGCTACGTGGTCTTGAAGTCCTAGTTTGATACGTGCCACAGCGTTGGTGACCTTGCGGGTCACGAATTCGATGCCCCTACGGGGCGACTCATGGTTAAACAATATTCCACTACACGCATACAGCCCGTAGCTTTCGCGATAGTTGACCGTTGTGTGATGTCCGAACACTTTGGCCGACCCATACGGACTTCGAGGGTGAAGTGGGGTCAACTCTGTTTGAGGTGTCTCGCGCACCTTGCCGAACATTTCGCTAGATGAAGCCTGATAGAAGCGGATGGGGTTGTCTTGACCCCCCACAACTCGTATCGCTTCCAGAAGTCTGAGCACCCCAAGTCCAGTAATATTCGCTGTCAATTCAGCTTGCTTGAATGACAGCGCCACGAACGAAATGGCCCCCAAGTTGTACACCTCATGGGGTTGGGTGTATTCCAATGCCGCAATGAGCGACGATAGATCTTGCAAGTCACCTTCCACCAACTCCACAAAAGGAAACTCCGTGTTAATCATTTCAGCTTTTGGATTTCGTTGGCCTTTGATCAAGCCATAGACCTTGTAGCCCTCTTCATGGAGGACCTCAGCGAGATATTGGCCGTCTTGACCTGTAATGCCTGTTATTAGGGCGGTGCGCAATCGAAATCTTCCGTCCATCGGGTGAAACACCGAAAGCCTACGACGGTCCTGCGGCGGATTCGTGTACCCCCCC
>Ga0066850_10000107_pt1 | contig 43433 bp, 36 predicted proteins | sample ETNtaG_4_FD_67282 | JGI IMG/M metagenome (GOLD analysis project Ga0066850, IMG submission 67282) | Marine microbial and viral communities from oxygen minimum zone, Eastern Pacific Ocean - ETNP201406SV67 | ecosystem: Environmental > Aquatic > Marine > Oceanic | place: Pacific Ocean: Eastern... | reverse complement strand
GTTTGTCATTCTTGGCATTGGTAGGTGTGCATAGGATTCACGACGACCATTCCCGGTTGGCTGAACACCCATTAATCTTGCGTTGTGTTTATCTTGCATATAACCCTTTAATATTCCTCGTTCAATTAATGTTGTTGATAAGGTTGGTGTGCCTTCATCATCAATATTTAACGAGCCACGTCTATTTTCAATTGTCCCATCATCAACCACGGTGACATCGTCTGCGGCAACACGTTCACCAATTCGACCCGAGAAAGCTGAGGTTTGTTTTCTATTAAAATCACCCTCAAGACCATGCCCAATTGCTTCATGCAATAAAATACCGGGCCACCCAGGACCTAAGACTACTGGCATTGAACCGGCAGGGGCAGCTTCCGCCTTAAGATTGAGTAATGCTTGTTCAAGGGCTTCATCAATATAGGACATTGCCATACCATCTTTTAAAAAATACTCATAGCCGAAACGACCACCTCCACCAGAACCACCTTTTTCGATACGACCATTTTCTTCAACAATAATATTAATATTTAAACGAACAAGTGGTCTGATATCACCGCATAACATCCCGTCACTATTTGCAATTAAAATAGTTGATTGTGATCCGGTTAAACCAATCATGACTTGTTTTATTCGAGGGTCTTTTTTTCGTGCAGCTTGATCTAATTTTTTTAGGAAATTTACTTTATCTTCTGTTGGAATTGAATCAAGCGGGTCTTTATCACTGTAGAGTACAGGCGAACTCGTTTTACTTAATATTTTCTGCTCACCATTTTCTCCATGTTTTGCAATCGAACGCGCAGCTGTCGCAGCTTGTGTTAATGCGGGTAGTACAATTTCATCTGAGTAGGCAAAGCCGGTTTTTTCTCCACTAATTGCACGAATACCAACGCCCTGATTAATACTGTGAGAACCTTCTTTTACAATTTGATCTTCTAGAACCCATGATTCAGCATGTGCTGACTGAAAATAGAGATCCGCCTGATCAATCGAAGGAGACATAACATGATCTAATGTGTTTTCAATGTCATGTACTTCGAGTCCTTTATTATCGAGCAAAATATTTTTTGCTACATCAAGCGCCTTACTCATCTATTTTATAATCCAATTTTCTATGTGTTAGTGTCGGAAATCTTTTTCTTAGATTAGTTTGTTTATTAATATCAATTTTTGCAATTGCCACACCTGTTTCTTCTTTTACTTCAGCAAGTATTTCACCCCAAGGGTCTACAATCATACTATGCCCCCAAGTTTCGCGGCCATTTACATGGATACCACCCTGATTGGAGGCGATAAGATAACACAAGTTCTCAATTGCACGTGTTCTTAATAGTGTTTCCCAGTGAGCCTTACCTGTTGTTGCAGTAAATGCCGACGGCGCAGTAATAATCTGAACATTTTTCTGATGCATTTTGCGATACATCTCAGGAAATCTCAGGTCATAACAAACTGAGAGACCAATGTTCCCGATTTCTGTTTTTACTACAACAACATCATTTCCCGATTCGAAAGTTTTTGATTCGCGATAAGATTCTTCATCGCGCCCATCAAGCATTACATCGAATAAATGAATTTTATCATAGCGCGCAATACAGTCTCCACTGGGATTGAAAAGCAAACTTGTTGCAAAAACTTTTTCTGGGTTATTACTTTTCAATGGGATTGTGCCGCCTAATAACCAGACCTTATATCTTTTTGATTGTTCAGAGAGGAACAATTGTAATGGACCATCATTATGTGATTCAGTAATTGCCAGTCGGTCTTCATCTCGTTTACCTATTAATGGAAAGTTTTCGGGTAGCGTGATTAGTTTTGCTTTTTTACTAACGGCTTCTTCGATTAGCCTTTCAGCAAGTTCGAGATTTTTACTGATGGCATCAGTCGATACCATCTGAATAGCGGCAACATAGGTCATAGGGTGATTATACTGAAGTCCTAAAAAATGAGGTAGCTGAAACACCCCTGTATCGTTTTTAAGCTATACCGTATAATCTGATTTTTTTCAGGCTTTTAGAGAGATAAATTGAACGAAGAATTTGCACGAATCAACCGATTACCTCCATACGTATTCAATATCGTAAATGAATTGAAGATGGACGCTCGTCATCACGGCGAAGATATTATCGATTTTGGAATGGGCAACCCCGATCAACCCACACCAAAACATATTGTTGAGAAATTAGTTGAAGCTTCAAAACGTGAAGATACTCATGGTTATTCTATCTCAAAAGGAATTCCGCGCCTGCGCAGAGCAATTTGCAATTGGTACAAAACACGATATGACGTTGATTTGGATCCAGAATCCGAGGCTATCGTTACGCTTGGCTCAAAAGAAGGGTTAGCACATTTAGCAATGGCGGTTGTTGATCGTGGAGATGCCGTGCTTGTTCCAAATCCGGCATACCCCATTCATCCATTTGGTTTTGTGATTGCAGGAGCCGATGTAAGGCATATACCAATAGGACCAGACATTGATTTTTTTGAAGAACTTCAAAGATCAATACGTGACTCCTGGCCAAAACCAAAAATGCTACTGATAAATTTTCCTAGTAATCCAACAACACAATGTGTCGATTTGGATTTTTTTACTAAAATTATCGAGATTGCGAGAGAACATAAAATATGGGTTATACAGGATTTGGCTTATGCTGATATTGTTTTTGATGGATATAAGGCACCATCTATATTGCAGGTACCAGACGCAAAAGATATTGCTGTTGAATTTTTCTCAATGTCTAAAAGTTATAACATGCCCGGATGGCGTGTTGGATTTATGGTCGGTAATCCCAAATTAGTCAACGCACTTTCCCGGATTAAATCTTATTTAGATTATGGTACGTTTACACCGATTCAAATTGCAGCAATCACTGCGCTCGAGGAAGATCAGAAATGTGTTGTCGATATTCGCGATATGTATTGCGGACGGCGTAATGTTTTGTGTGATGGATTGAACTCAATGGGTTGGAAAGTAGACAAACCCAAAGGCACAATGTTTGTATGGGCCCCAATACCAGAACAATTCAAGGCGATGGGCTCACTCGAGTTTTCAAAGAAAGTATTAATAGAGGCTAAGGTAGCAGTATCACCGGGAATAGGGTTTGGTAGTTATGGAGATAATTTTGTTCGATTTGCCTTGATAGAAAACGAACATCGTACTCGACAAGCATTACGCGCAATTCGAGCAATGCTTAAAGATGAAAACCCAAAGGCTAATATTGCCGGATAAAGATTAATCAAGAGAATTTATATTATGCAACCTGTTAAAGTAGGACTTCTAGGTCTCGGAACTGTTGGCGGTGGAACAGTTAGTGTGTTGACGCGCAATGCAGATGAAATTGCAAGACGTGCAGGTCGTGGTATTCAAATAACTTTGGCTGCGGCTAAAGAATATAATGCTGATGCGATAATCGGTTTAGATCAAATTGAAAATATTACCGATGACCCATTTTCAGTTGTTGATGATCCTGATGTTAAAATTATTATCGAACTAATTGGCGGTTATTCACCAGCAAAAGAATTGGTTTTGAAGGCTATTGAAAATGGCAAACATGTCATCACAGCAAACAAAGCATTGATAGCTATACATGGTAATGAGATTTTTAAAGCGGCCCAGGAGAAGGGTGTGATTGTTGCGTTTGAGGCTGCAGTCGCAGGCGGAATACCTATTATCAAGGCCGTTCGTGAGGGTCTGGCCGCAAATCAAATTGAATGGATTGCCGGGATAATTAATGGCACTGGCAATTTTATTCTTACTGAGATGCGGGATAAAGGTCGTGATTTTGAAGATGTGCTTAATGAGGCACAATCACTTGGTTATGCAGAGGCAGACCCAACATTTGATGTTGAGGGTATTGATGCCGCACATAAACTAACCATACTCAGTTCAATTGCATTTGGAATGCCTTTGCAATTTGATAAGACATATATAGAAGGTATTACAAAAATTGAACAACAAGATGTTTTATATGCAGAAGAGTTAGGTTATCGCATTAAACATGTTGGTATATCGCGTAAAGTTGATAACGGAATTGAACAGCGTGTTCATCCTACATTAATTCCGGAACGACGTTTAATCGCTAATGTTGATGGCGTGATGAATGCGGTATTGATTAAAAGCGATGCTGTTGGACCGACTCTTTATTATGGTGCCGGCGCCGGTGCTGAACCAACAGCCTCAGCCGTGGTTGCTGATATTGTTGATGTTGTTCGTGCGTTGACAACAGATCCTGAAAATCGAGTTCCTCATCTTGCATTTCAACATGATGCATTATCAGATATTAATATATTACCAATTGAAGAAATTGAAACAGCTTATTATTTACGTATGCATGCGATCGATAGACCAGGTGTTGTGGCAGATATAACAAAAATATTGGGCGATTCTAAAATTAGTATTGAAGCAATTTTACAAAAAGAACCAGTAGGAAATGCGAGCTGCATCCCCGTAATTTTTTTAACACAATGCATAAAAGAAAAAGAAATGAATACGGCCATTATAAAAATTGAAAAATTAGATGCAATTGATGGAAAAGTAACACGTATTCGCATGGAAACATTTGGTTAGGTTAATTAAATGACTTCAACAAAACATTACGCTGGTTTAATTGAGCATTATCGTAACCGACTTCCAGTAAATGATGATACTAAAATTATTAGTCTTGGCGAGGGTAATACACCTTTAATTAAATTACATAACATTCCATCAACATTAGATAAACATGTAGATATTTATGTTAAATATGAAGGTTTAAATCCTACCGGTTCATTTAAGGATCGCGGAATGACAATGGCGGTTACCAAAGCTGTCGAAGAAGGTGCAAAAGCAATTATATGTGCTTCGACGGGTAACACTTCAGCTTCCGCAGCTGCTTATGCAGCACGAGCTGGTATTACTGCATTTGTCTTAATCCCAGATGGCAAGATTGCGCAAGGTAAGTTAGCACAAGCAATGATGGAAGGTGCGGTTATACTTCAGATTAAAGGTAACTTTGATGATGGTATGCGACTTGTGAAAGAAGTTGCGGTTGAAGCACCTGTGACAATTGTTAACTCAATTAATCCATTTCGTCTGCAAGGACAGAAAACAGCTGCCTATGAAATCATAGAGGAATTAGGTAGGGCGCCTGATTTTCATTGTCTTCCGGTAGGTAATGCCGGCAATATTACGGCACATTGGATTGGTTATAGTGAGTGCGCTTCAATTGATAGTAAAAATGTAACTCAAGCTTGCGCCTATTGCGATGGAAATTGTAAATTTACAGGCGAACCAGCAGTGAGAACACGTCCAAAAATGGTTGGATATCAAGCAAATGGCTCAGCTCCTTTTATTCGCGGCAAAATGGTTGATAGACCAGAAACTATTGCTACAGCAATTAGAATTGGCCATCCTCAATCCTGGGATTATGCTTGGATAGTCAATAAAGAATCAGGCGGGTGGTTTGATGAGTGTAGTGACGAAGAAATCTTAGCAACACAAAAAATGCTAGCAGAAAAGGAAGGCATCTTTTGCGAGCCTGCTTCAGCAACCTCATTGGCCGGTGCTTTACGTGATGTAAAATCGGGTAAGATCCCTGAAAATAGTTGTGTTGTTTGTACATTAACAGGGCATGGGCTGAAGGATCCTGATACGGCAATTAAGCAAAGTACGTCGCCTGTTATTAAGGTTGAAGCCTCACTAGATCAAGTTAAATCAGCTATATTAGATAATCTGACAGAATAAATTGATGTGATGATAGCTCATCGCATAGTACAGTTTAACACTTGTGATATTTCTACTTAATAGGATGTTCACCGATGCGAAGTTTGACTGTTTTCATTCCTGGTTTGTTTGGGTCTGGTATCTCCTACCCTGATGATTTTCCAAACGCGCCCGCTTTGGATTGGTTTTTAAGTAAAGGTACCTATCAATCAGTAAAAAGAAATTCATTCAGTTATTCGCTGTGTCAATTATTTGGTTTATTACAAGAGGATCAGCATGACTTACCTATAGCCTCAATATCACGCTTAATTGATAGTAATCAATATCCAGATGGTATTTGGCTTAGAGTAGATCCTGTGCATATCAATACAGATGGGAACCGTCTAACACTGACTGACAGTGATGAATTTACATTAACACAGCATGACGCATTGGAGTTTGCCGCAGAAATTAATAATTTATTAAAACCTTATAATCTTGAATTAGAAGTGCCTTGCCCCACTCGTTGGTATTTGAGATTTAATGAAGATTTCAAATTGAAAACTACTCCAATCGATGCAGTTGTTGGTCAGGATATTTTCCCTTATATGCCAAGAGCAGACGATAGAATAAATTTAGTTCAATTAATCAATGATATTCAGATGACATTACATAATTTGCCAATCAATGTAAAACGCGAACAAGAAAAAAAGATACCAATAAACAGCGTTTGGTTTTGGGGGTATGGAGAACTTCCGAATATTTTAGAACGAAATTGGTCTTTTGTTTTTAGTGATGAAAGTTTAGCAGAAGGTTTGTCAATGCTATCGGCAACACCATTTAGTAAATTACCAAAAGAATTTAATGATATTAGTAATAAAGAATCAGATTATATTAATCTTATAGTGATTAATGAATTTAATAAGTTTAGACATTACTATGAGTTCGATGAGTGGGTAGAAATGCTGATGTGTTATGAAATTAATTGGTTTTCTCCTTTGCATGAAGCACTCAAAACAAAAGATATAGATGAACTAAAGATAGAAACAGATATAAACTCTATAACTGTTAATCAAAACAGCAAATATAAGTTCTTAAAAAGAAGAAAAATATTTATTTCTTAAAAAGAGTTTTTGTGATAAATAAGAAAATAATTAATCGAGTCGTGCCCGACGGAATAAATCTACCGGATTCTATTCATCCAGTATTAAAACGTATCTATGCATCTAGAAATATTAAATCTGGCGAAGATTTAGATTATTCACTTGGCTCATTAATTTCATATGAAGAACTTGGTGGAATTGATGATGCAGTAATTCTATTGCAAGAAATGATAACCCAAAAAAAACGAATATTAATTGTCGCTGATTTTGATGCGGATGGCGCAACAAGTTGCGCATTGGCAATACGTGGTTTAACAGCAATGGGAGCTGAAGATGTGATTTATGTTGTTCCTAATCGATTCGAACATGGTTACGGTTTATCTCCCAAGATAGTTGATGTTGCTTTGGATCATGACCCAGATTTGATAGTTACTGTTGATAATGGTATTTCTAGTATTAGCGGTGTTGAACATGCCAAAAAAAATGGCATTAAGGTGTTAATTACCGATCATCACCTGCCCGGAGACAAACTACCGCGCGCTGATGTGATTGTAAATCCACAACTTAAAGAAAATAAATTCCCTAGTAAAAATTTAGCAGGTGTGGGTGTTATTTTTTATATTTTACTGGCATTACGAGCGAAATTAAAAACGGAGAACTGGTTTGATGAAAAAAATATCAAATACCCTAATCTCGCTAATTTACTGGATTTAGTCGCGCTAGGAACAATTTCAGATCTTGTTCCATTGGATAAAAATAATCGAACGATGGTTGCCCATGGATTAAAACTGATGAGACAAAATAAATCAAAAGCAGGTATCTTGGCAATATTGAATCAATCAGGGAGACAATTGAGTACGCTAACATCAGGAGATCTTAGTTTTGCGATTGCACCAAGATTAAATGCGGCAGGTCGTCTGACTGATATGTCATTAGGTATTGAATGCTTACTTACTGATGACAAAGAAAATGCAACAGAGATGGCTAAAAAACTTAATCAAATCAATATTGAGCGTCGTCAAATTCAAGATAATATGGAAGAACAAGCTTTTACAGAGTTTGAAAAATCTTTTCAAGATACTTCAAAAAAAATTCCTCATGGTATTTGTATATATAATCAGAATTGGCATCAAGGCGTGGTTGGTATACTCGCGGCAAAAATTAAAGAAAAATTTAACCGACCAGTAGTAGTTTTTGCGCAAGAATGCCAAGGCATTCTTAAAGGTTCAGCACGGTCGATAACTGAATTACATATTAAAGATGTGTTTGATGAGATAGCAAGACTTTATCCCGAATTGATACTTACTTTCGGCGGGCATGCGATGGCAGCAGGTTTGACGATTGAAGAATCACAATTTGACAGGTTTTCAGACGCATTTAATAAAGTTGTTGATCGATATATTTCCTCTGATAGTTTAGAGGACCAGTGCTTAACTGACGGGGAATTATCTGGCGATGATTTTTCATTGCCATTAGCATTAGCCATTCAAAATTCCGGTCCTTGGGGACAATCTTTTCCAGAGCCTATATTTGTGGGCCAATTTAAAATATTAGATAAACGTGTTGTTGGAAAAAGCCATCTTAAACTAAAACTCCAGTCAAGAAATAATAATACACTTGATGCAATTGCTTTTAATATGACTGATGATGATTGGCCAGCTAAATTAGAACAAATTACTTCTACTTACCGTTTAGGCATCAATAATTATCGAGGCCATAGCAAGATTCAATTATTTATTGAGCATATCGAACCGCTTTAATTTTTTTTATTACTATCTAGTTACTTTACATTATAATGGTGTTAATTATTCAACCATTAGGTTTTAAATTAAATGCTCGAAATTAATCCACTACTGAGTAGAATTTCCGACATGAAAACGCGTGTTCATTCTCTCAGGGGGTATCTTTGAATATGAGGAAAGATCGGAACGTCTGATAGAGGTGTTACGGGAGCTGGAGCAGCCCGATGTATGGAATAATCCTGAACTTGCTCAAGAGCTTGGTAAAGAACGTGCTAGTCTTGAAAATATAGTCAATACAATACAATCCTTAGAAGAGTCGCTTTCAGAATCAACAGAGCTACTGAAGCTTGCTGAGGAAGAGAACGATGAAGAGACTGTCGCTGTAGTGCTCGACGATCTCGAAATTAATGAGAAACTGTTAGGTAAGCTTGAATTTCGTCGGATGTTTTCTGGGGAAATGGACGCTAATAATGCGTTTGTTGATATCCAATCTGGATCGGGCGGGACTGAAGCACAGGACTGGGCAGATATGCTATTGCGTATGTATTTGCGTTGGGGTGAGAAACATAATTTTAAAACAGAATTACTAGAAGTATCATCTGGGGAGGTTGCCGGAATAAAAAGTGCTACTATCCAGTATACTGGGGAATATGCTTTTGGGTGGTTACGTACCGAAACTGGCGTTCATCGCCTGGTTAGAAAATCTCCATTTGACTCAGGAAATCGCCGCCATACCTCATTTGCCTCTGTTTTCGTATCTCCAGAAATAGATGACAGCATCGAAATTGATATTAATCCAGCAGATATTCGCCTCGATACTTATCGAGCGAGTGGCGCAGGAGGACAACATGTTAATAAAACTGATTCAGCAGTTAGATTAACGCATATCCCAAGCGGTATCGTTGCTCAGTGTCAAAGTGATCGTTCTCAGCATAAAAACAAAGACCATGCGATGAAACAGTTAAGGGCAAAATTATATGAATTTGAAATGCAAAAACTGAATTCAGAAAAGAAGGCCCTAGAGGATTCAAAAGCTGATATAGGATGGGGCAGTCAAATACGATCATATGTACTTGACCAATCACGGATTAAAGATTTAAGAACATCGGTCGAAACCGGAAATACACAAGCAGTATTGGATGGCGATCTGGATACTTTTATTGAAGCTAGTCTAAAAAGTGGACTATAGCAGTTATATCGTAGAATATAGTCCTTTTAATAACGTATAAATTTTCTTTGAAATACATAATCACACACAACATATGAGCACTGAAAACGAAAATAATTTAATTGCACAACGTCGCCAGGATTTAAAGGAATTGAGAAAAACTGGCAATGCTTATACTAATCAATTTAAGCGCGATTCATTAGCATTAGATTTGTATGCGCAATATGAAAATAAATCTAAAGAAGAACTTGAAGGTGAACCCATAAAGGCTGCTGTTGCTGGCCGCATGATGAGTCGAAGGATTATGGGTAAAGCATCTTTTGCTCATATTCAAGACATGTCAGGTAAAATTCAGTTATATGTTAGGCGCGATGACTTAGCCGATGGCGTATATAACGATGGATTTAAGAAGTGGGATATCGGCGATATTATCGGCGCGACCGGCACCATTATGAAAACAAATAAGGGCGAATTAAGCATTCATGTCGATTCAATTGAGTTATTAACAAAATCACTACAACCACTACCAGAAAAATTTCACGGGTTAACCGACCAAGAAATTCGTTATCGGCAGCGTTATGTTGATTTAATTATGAACGAGGAAACTCGTAATACATTTAAGACTCGATCTAGAGTTATAGAATTTTTACGCTCATATCTAAAAAATGAAAATTACACAGAAGTGGAAACGCCAATGATGCATGTTATTCCTGGCGGCGCTACAGCAAGACCATTTACCACTCATCATAATAGTTTAGACATGGAACTTTTTCTCCGTATTGCGCCGGAACTATATTTGAAACGTTTGGTGGTTGGTGGATTTGAAAAGGTATTTGAAATAAATCGCAGTTTTCGCAATGAAGGTTTATCACCTCGACATAACCCAGAATTTACAATGCTCGAGTTCTACCAGGCTTATTCTGATTATGAGGATCTTATGAACTTGACTGAAGATATGATGCGTAAACTGACTTCAAATCTCTTCGATAGCAATCAAGTGAGCTATCAAGATGAGACATATGATTTAGAAAAACCTTTTGAACGAATGACCGTTTTTGAATCTATTCTAAAACATAATAAAGCAATTAATAATAGCGATCTTCAATCATTAGAAAAGATTCGTAACGTTGCTGAGAAACTAGAGATCCCTTTTGAAGAAAATTATGGATTAGGCAAGATTCAAATAGAAATTTTTGAAAAAACAGTGGAGTCAAAATTATTATCACCAACATTTATTACGCAGTTTCCGACAGAGGTCTCTCCGCTTGCAAGAAAAAATAGTGATGACCCCTTTGTTACCGATAGATTTGAGTTTTTTATTGCAGGGCGTGAAATTGCCAATGGCTTTTCAGAATTAAATGACCCAGAAGATCAGGCAGAACGCTTTAATAAGCAAGTAGAGGAGAAAAAATCCGGTGATACTGAAGCCATGCATTTCGATGATGATTACATAAAAGCACTAGAATATGGTATGCCACCAACAGCAGGTGAAGGTATTGGTATTGACAGGTTGGTGATGTTTTTAACTAATTCACCCTCAATTAGAGATGTAATTTTGTTTCCTCATATGAGACAAAAATAGAATTTTTATTTTTAGGGAATAATTTTCAATTGGAGATTTTAATTATGGCAGATAAAAATAAAATAAGTTCGTTAGGTACTGCGCTAGTTGCAAGCTTTACAATAAACCTAACAGTAAGCCCAGTTGTAAATGCTGCTGACAATCCTTTTGAAGTCACATCACTTGGCAGCGGTTATATGGTTGTTGATGCACATGAAGGTAAGTGTGGTGAAGGAAAATGTGGTGAAGGTAAGTGTGGCGACAAAAAGGATAGTGAAGGTAAGTGCGGCGACAAAAAGGATAGTGAAGGTAAGTGTGGTGAAGGAAAATGTGGTGAAGGTAAGTGCGGGAGTAAAGAAACATAAATATCAGGGTTTGAAACTCGTATAATTGAAATGCCAAAGAACTATTCTGTTTATGGTGCAGGACTTGGCCTGCGACGGACTTTTTTAAAAACAATTGCCGATGACTTTCCAGATGAAGTTGATTTTATGGAGGCTGCTCCTGAAAATTGGATTGATATTGGCGGGCGCGCCGGAAATCACTTCCGTTCGTTAACTGAACGCATTCCATTTGTTTGTCATGGTCTTTCTTTAAATCTTGGCGGTACAGCCCCGCTAGATAAGGAATTTTTAAAACGCGTTAAACAGTTTGTTAATACCCACCACATATGCGCCTATAGCGAACATCTAAGCTATTGTGCTGACGAAGGGCATTTATATGATCTTATGCCTATTCCATTTACTGAAGAAGCTATTAAACATGTTTCATCTCGCATTAAACAAGCACAAGAAATTGTCGGAAAGCGCATTGCGATAGAAAATGTTTCTTATTATGCTGCACCTGGTCAGGAGTTAAATGAAATAGAGTTTATTCTCTCGGTTCTTAAAGAGGCAGATTGCGATTTATTAATTGATATTAATAATATTTATGTAAATAGCATTAATCATAATTATGATGCAGAAGATTTTATGAGGGCACTTCCAAAAGAACGTATTGCCTACGCACATATTGCAGGGCACTATAATGAAGATAAAGATCTTTTAGTCGACACGCATGGCACCGATGTTATAGATCCTGTATGGGAATTACTAAAAAAATCTTATGAATATTTTGATATCTTTCCAACATTACTTGAAAGGGATTTTAATATTCCAAAGTTTGATAAATTACTAGAAGAGGTGGGTAAGATAAAGTCAATACAATCAGCATATAGTAATAAAGGTGTTGAGAATGTCTAAAAATAAAATTAACGAAACATTTATCAAGGAACAACACACTTTTACACAGCACATACGGGATCCTGAGAATGCACCAGCACCTGAAGGCATTGAGCCAAGACGTATGTCTATATATACAGATCTTATTTTTCGTAATATCGAAAATTTTATTGCAAATAGTTTTCCTGTTCTAAGACAAGTAATCAATGATGATGAGTGGCATATAATATTACGCGGTTTTCTTAAAAAACATATTTCAAGGACGCCTTATTTTCCAAAGTTACCTTTAGAATTCTTAAATTATTTGGAAAAAGAACAAGATGAAATAGAATTACCCGCATTTTGTATTGAACTAGCTCACTACGAGTGGATAGAAATATCTCTTTCATTTGATCCAAGAGAAATCTCTTTTAAAAATGTCGATAAAAATGGAGATTTACTTAAAGGCATTCCTGTATTCAGTCTGTTAGCGCAACCGCTTATATATCAGTGGCCTGTGCATAAGATTAGTTCGAATTTTGTTCCTAAAGAAAAGCCTGATGACCCAACATATTTAATTGTTTACCGCGATTATCTTTATGATGTCGGTTTTATTGAACTCAATCAGATTGCTGCAAAATTAATTGAAGAGGTACAAAAAAATACTGATAAAACGGGTGAAGAAATTCTTTTAGATATAGCAAAGCAGTTACAACATCCAGACCCGAAAGTAGTTATCAATGGTGGTTTTGAAGTTATTCAGGATTTTAAAAAGAAAGATATTTTATTAGGTGTTAAAAATAATATTTAATTACTTCCTTTTTGATTGTAACTTCAGGCGAAGTGCGTTCAATTTAATAAACCCATCAGCATCTTTTTGATCATATACACCAGAGTCATCTTCAAAAGTCGCAATAGCTTCGTCAAAGAGACTATCAGAGCTAGATTTTCTTCCCGTCACATAAACACTACCTTTAAAAAGTTTCAGTCGTACAGTCCCATTAACATTTGTTTGTGTTTTATTAATTAAAGTTTGCAGAGTTTCTCTTTCAGGACTCCACCAATAACCATTATAAATAAGTTTTGCATACCGAGGCATTAAGTCGTCTTTTAAATGCATAACTTCACGGTCAAGCGTTAATGATTCCATTGCCCGATGAGCAGCAAGAAGTATTGTTCCGCCAGGAGTTTCATAACAACCACGTGATTTCATGCCAACGTAACGATTTTCAACAATATCATCTCGCCCAATACCATGCTTACCTCCAAGCTCATTGAGACTTAAAAGTAATTGTGCAGGTGATAATTTTTTACAATTTATTGAGATAGGATCGCCTTTTTCGAATTCAAGCTCAATTGATTCTCCCAAATCAGGAGCATTTTCAGGCGCGACAGTCCAACGCCACATAGATTCCTCTGGCGCACACCAAGGATCTTCAAGTTGTCCTCCTTCATAAGAGATGTGCAATAGATTTGCATCCATTGAATATGGTGAACCAGTTTTCTTTTTTCCTTCTATTGGTATTTTTTTATCTTCAGCGTAGGCTAATAATTTTTCGCGTGAGTTAAGGTCCCATTCCCGCCAAGGGGCAATAACTTTAATATCGGGATTTAATGCATACGCACCTAATTCGAATCTAACCTGATCGTTGCCTTTGCCGGTTGCTCCATGGGAAATTGCATCAGCCCCGGTTTGCTTTGCAATTTCAACTAAACGCTTTGCAATTAAGGGTCTGGCAATAGATGTGCCCAATAAATAATTACCTTCATAGACGGTATTAGCGCGAAACATAGGGAATACAAAATCCTGCACATATTCCTCAGTAAGATCTTCAGTAAAGATTTCCTTTACACCCATCTGTTCAGCTTTTGCCCGTGCTGCTTCAACCTCTTCACCTTGCCCGATGTCAGCGGTAAAAGTCACAATTTCACAATTATAGGTATCTTTCAGCCAGGCGAGAATGACCGAGGTATCCAAGCCACCCGAATAGGCTAGTACAACTTTGTTAATATTTTTCGTGTTCATCTTTTTGTTTGTATTAGGAAAGGCGCTTATTCTAGCTGTTGCCTCGGAACTATCAACATATATAAAACGATTACTAAACCTTTGTCTATCTAGTGGGAATTAAGTTCTTTGTTTTTACACTAAAAACTTAACGTTTTGGTATGTAGAGATCGGTTATTGTACCGTTAAATGCTTCAGCGGCCATTGCAACTGTCTCAGATAAAGTAGGGTGAGGGTGTATTGTGAGCCCGATATCTTCTGCATCACTTCCCATTTCTATTGCCAATGCACATTCAGCGATTAAATCACCCGCATTGGGCCCAACAATAGCAGCACCAACGATACGATTTGTTACTTTATCAAATAAAATTTTTGTCACACCCTCATCCCTCCCAAGGGCTAATGAACGCCCACTTGCGGCCCAAGGGAAAACTCCTTTCCCATAATCAATCCCTTTTTCCTTAGCTTCTGTTTCAGATAATCCAACCCAGGCGATTTCAGGGTCAGTATAGGCAACAGAAGGAATAACGCGATCATCAAAACCTACCTTATGCCCAGCAATTACCTCTGCTGCAAGCTTGCCTTCATGGGTTGCCTTGTGTGCAAGCATAGGTTGTCCGGCTATGTCGCCTATTGCGAAAATATTGGCGACATTAGTTCGTTGTTGATTATCTACTGAGATGAAACCACGATTATCTACATTCACCCCTGCTTTATCCGCACCAATTTTGTTGCCATTTGATGTTCTTCCGACAGCAACAAGAACCGCATCGAACAGATCTTTTTCTGGCGCATCCTTACCTTCAAAACTTACTTCTAATCCATTCTTTTTGGCGACAACCGATGTTACCCCTGTTTTTAAGTAGATCTTTTCATAAATTTTTTTAATTCTTTTTTCTAACGGACGAACAATATCTTTATCACATTCAGAAATTAGAGATTCCAGCATTTCAACAATAGTGATTTTACATCCCATTGACGCATAAACAGTTGCCATTTCTAGACCAATAATTCCACCACCAATAACAAGCATACGATTTGGTATATTTTCCAGTAATAATGCATCAGTCGAGTCCATGATGCGTGGGTCGTCAGGAAGGAAAGGTAATTTTGATGCCTGAGAGCCTGCTGCAATAATAGCAGAGTCAAATCTTATGGTTTTAGTCTTTCCGTTATTATTTACCTCAATAGAATTTGGAGAACTAAAGGTACCTAGACCTTCTACTATCTCTATCTTCCTTTTTTTTGCCATAGCTTTTAATCCGGATGTGAGTTTATTGATTATTGACTCAGTCCAACTACGAACAGATTTTGTATCCGGGTTACCCGATCCCAGTTCAATGCCATGTTCTTTTAACTCTTCGATTTCCGATTTTACTTTGCTTATATGAAGTAGTGCTTTTGAAGGTATGCAGCCAACATTTAGGCATACTCCACCTAATGAAGGATAGCGCTCGATTAATATTGTTTTTAAGCCAAGATCGGCCGCGCGAAATGCAGCTGTATATCCACCTGGCCCCGCCCCTAAGACAACGACTTGTGCATCAACATTTGCTTTAATAGGCTCACTTATTTTTTCTTTTTCTGGAGTTAATTCTGTTTTTGTTTCTTCAGTATCTATTTTAAGTATCAAATCACCTTGAGCAACATTTTGTCCTATTTGAATATTAATTTCTTTTATAGTGCCGACATCTGATGATGGAATTTCCATGGCGGCTTTATCGCTTTCTAATGTAATTAATGATTGATCGAGCTCAATCTTTTCACCTATTGAAACGTGTATCTCGATGATTTCGACTTCATCGAAATCGCCAATATCAGGAACGTAAATATTTTTAATCAATTAGAAACACCTATAATAAATTTTTACAGTAATATATGGCGTATATCAGTCAATATAGTACTTAGAAACCGTGTAAATTGCGCACCTGCGACACCATCAATGACACGATGATCATAAGAGAGCGCGAACGGCAGAATAAGTCGCGCCTCAAATGTTCCATTCTCGTATACAGGTTTCATTGCTGCACGGGATACTCCCAGAATCGCAACTTCAGGTGCGTTAATGATAGGGGTAAAATGTAATCCACCAATACCTCCTAAACTTGATATTGTAAAACAACCACCTTGTAAGTCTTTTGGCGATATCTTTCCTTCTCTTGCTTTATTACTTAATTCAGTTATTTCAGTTGCAATTTCGAATAATCCTTTTTTGTCTACATCTTTAAGAACGGGCACTAATAAACCGTTTTTAGTATTTACCGCTACACCTATGTGAAAATATTTTTTAATAATTAAGTTTTCACCACTAGGTTCAATTGAAGAATTGAATTCTGGAAACTTTTGCAAAGCAACGACTACTGCTTTAATTAGAAACGTGACCAGCGTTAATTTAACACCTTCTTTTTCAGCAGATTTAAGTTTAGATTTTCTAAATTCTTCGAGTTCGGTGATATCTGCTTCATCTAGTTGAGTAACATGAGGTATTGTTATCCAGCTTCGATGTAAAGTTTGACCTGTAATGCGCCGTATACGGGTAAGTGGTTTCCGTTCAACTTCACCAAATTTAGAAAAATCAACTGGCGGTATTTCTGGTGTTGTAAAAGCGCCTTTATTTGAAAGTTTCTCACCCGACATAATACTTTTGGTAAACGCTTTAACGTCTTCTTTTAATATCCTGTTTTTTGGTCCTGTGCCATACACTAAACCAAGATCAACACCCAATTCTCTTGCGAATCGTCTTACCGAGGGACTTGCATGTGCTTTTGCTGAATTACTTTGCCCGACTAACTGACTTGTCTCTGGTGTTTTAGGCGGGCGGGGAGGGGCAATTCTATTCTCTGACTTTTCAATTTTTGGTGTTTCTTTTACTTCCACCTCTTCCTCGACCTCTTCAGTTTCCTTAGATACCTGATTATCTTTTTTTACTCCTTCTTCACCAATTAGCAGATTAATTATTGGTGTACCCTCAGAAACTTTATCACCAATATTAACTTTTATTTCTTTTATCTCACCTGCATTTGGGGAAGGAATATCCATCGAAGCTTTATCGCTTTCAACAGTAATGAGTGTATCTTCAGTTTCGACGCTATCACCAACACTAACAGCGATCTCGATTACTTCCACTGAATCAAAATCACCAATATCAGGTATTTTTATTTCTTCAATATTTGGCAAAGACAACTTCCTTCTATTATTTTTTATTAAATACTTGTTGGTTCCGGTTTATTTTGATCAATATTATATTTCTTAATCGCTTCACTAATTTTATCAGTTGATAGCTTCCCTTCTTCTGCTAATGCCTTTAATGAGGCAACTACTATATAATATCTATTTACTTCGAAAAATTTTCTCAATTGACTTCTTGTATCACTTCTACCAAATCCATCAGTCCCTAATACAATATATTTATTAGGTATAAATTCGCGAATTTGATCGGCAAAAATTTTCATATAATCAGTTGCAGCAACAACAGGAATATCATTATCCTTAAATGCAGACTCAACATAAGAAAGTTTTTGTTTTTTATCTGGATTTAATAGATTCAATCTTTTTGTAGATAACCCCTCTCGGCGTAATTCATTAAAACTCGTTACGCTCCAAATGTTGGCTGAAATACTAAAGTCCTCTTCTAATAAATCAGCCGCAGCAATAACTTCACGTAAAATCGCACCAGAACCTAGTAATTGTATTTGTGCTTTTGTTTTATTTGGTTTTTTAAGAAGATACATTCCTTTAATGATGCCTTCTTCAACATTTTCAGGCATTGCCGGATGCGGGTAGTTCTCATTCATTACAGTAATGTAGTAGAACAAATCTTCGTTCTGGTTATACATACGGTGCATCCCATTTTGTATGATTACTGCAAGTTCGTATGCAAATGTTGGATCATAGGAAATACAATTGGGTATTGTTGATGAAAACAAATGACTGTGACCATCTTGATGTTGCAAGCCTTCGCCTGCAAGCGTTGTTCTGCCCGCGGTGCCACCAATCAAGAAACCACGAGAGCGCATATCACCCGATGCCCAAGCCAGATCACCAATTCGTTGAAAACCAAACATTGAGTAATAGACGAAGAAAGGAATCATGTGGATGCTATGGTTTCGCCATGCAGTTGCGCCCGCAATCCACGATGAATAACCACCAGCTTCATTAATACCTTCTTCGAGTATTTGCCCTTTTATATCTTCTCGATAGTACATGACTTGTGCCGAGTCTACGGGTTCATATAATTGACCTACTGCCGAGTAAATTCCGTATTGCCGAAACATTCCTTCCATTCCAAATGTTCGTGCTTCGTCAGGAACAATTGGCACGATGTGCCCTCCAATTTTTTTATCTTTCAACAATCCATTAAGGATACGAACAAAGGCCATAGTTGTTGATATTTCTCTATCCCCAGTGCCTTCAAGTAATTTCTTGTGAATATGAATTTCTGGTATTTTGAGTTTTGGCGGTGCTTTATGTTTATTAAAAAAATAACCACCAAGCTCTACTCGTCTTTCTTTTAAATATTTTATTTCCTCGCTATCTTTATCTGGTTTATAGAATGGCGCGTCTTTTATCTCTTCATCAGTAATTGGGATACTAAAACGATCTCGAAAGTGCTTAAGTGAATCTTCACCCATCTTCTTTTGTTGGTGAGTAAAGTTCTGGCCTTCTCCTGCTTCCCCCATACCATAACCTTTAACAGTTTTAGCCAGTATTACAGTTGGCTGTCCGTTATGATTAATTGCGGCATGATAAGCTGCATAAACTTTATGAGGATCATGTCCGCCACGATTTAAACGCCAAATATCTTCATCTGACATGTTTGCTACCATCTCTTTTAATTCAGGATATTTACCAAAGAAATGTTCACGAACATAAGCACCATCTTTAGCTTTATAGGCTTGGTACTCACCATCAACACATTCTTCCATGCGCTTATATAAAAGACCGGATGTATCTCGAGCAATTAAAGGATCCCAATAAGAACCCCAGATAACTTTAATGACATTCCAGCCAGCACCACGAAAAGTGCCTTCGAGTTCTTGAATAATTTTACTATTACCACGAACAGGGCCATCCAATCTTTGTAAATTACAATTAATCACAAAAATTAGATTATCTAATTTTTCTCTTGCAGCGAGACCAATTGCACCAAGCGACTCGGGCTCATCCATTTCACCATCACCCATAAATGCCCAAACTTTTCGATTGGTATCTTTTATCATTTCTCTATTTTCTAAATAACGCATAAAGCGCGCTTGATAAATAGCCATTAAAGGACCAAGTCCCATCGAAACAGTTGGAAATTGCCAATAGTCTGGCATTAACCAAGGATGGGGATAAGAAGACAGTCCATTACCATCAACTTCTTGTCTGAAATTCATCATTTGTTCTTCGCTGATACGATCCGTTAAAAAAGCGCGAGCATAAATTCCAGGCGCCGAGTGTCCCTGCACAAAAACAAGGTCCCCACCATGATCTTTATCCGGAGCATGAAAAAAATGATTGAAACCGACATCATACAAAGTAGCTGAGGAGGCAAAACTAGCAATATGACCGCCAAGCTCGCTATTTCTTTGGTTAGCTCTGACCACCATTGCCATCGCGTTCCAGCGCACCAATGAACGAATACGCCATTCAAGTCCTGCATCACCCGGAGACTTTTCTTCACGTGAAGGTGGGATGGTATTTAAATAAGCGGTATTAGCTGAATAAGGAAGATAGGCTCCTGACTTACGAGCTCTGGCAATGAGTTTTTCAAGAATGAAATGACCCCGCTCAATACCCTCGTGAGTCAACATTGAATCTAACGCTTCTAACCATTCCTGCGTTTCCTGTGGATCAGAATCTTTTGACATAAAAACCAGCATCCTATGTTATTTTTATTAGAAACGACCTATATACAAACAAACTGGTATTATTATTAACCCAGATGTTAGTTTAGATTCATATCAAATAAAAGCACCGTTTAACGCGATATACTGAATTCATTAGCATTTTCAATGTCAGATATAATAATATTCCTCTCTTTTTGATAAGGAAAAATGAACAACATGCCAATTACATTAGAACAACATAACCTAGCTCCCACAAATCAGGAAGTTGATAGTATCGCCAATTGGATAATGGTTTTTTCAAGCCCATTAAAAAGAAAGTTTCAATACCAAGAACAGATATCAAATCGTTATAAGCAAATCGCACATAATAGTGAAAGCCCCATTCCAGTTGTTATTGACCTACCTAATAAGAATTCAAGTCATGTTAGTTTTACTATGGTTCGTTCAGTTATTAGCAGTTTTGATTTATTAACACTTACAAGAAAACTATCTGCAATTCAAACATCATTAAAACCAAAAAAGATAGGATTGCTTGTTTCGGGATTTAGTAAGAAAGAATCAGAAAGAATTGCAGAAGCAATTATTTCAGCTGTTTTGGCAGCATCGGCGACAATGCCGGACTTTAAAAGTAAAAAGCAGACGATATCATCCTTAACAAAATTAATTCTCTTTGGTTTTTATGCTAGACATGGTTTTAAACGGAGTTTTGCTATTGCAGAGGGCAATGCATTAACTCGTAGCCTAAGTATGTTGCCTTCGAATAAACTCACGCCAACGGATTACCTTAAAAAAATTAAAAAAGTTGCCAGAGAGAATAAATGGAAAGTGGAGTTTTATACTGAAACAGTATTAAAACAGAAAAAAGCAGGCGCTTTCCTTGCTGTATCACAAGGTAGTCCAAAAGCTGACGCTGGTATTGTACGTTTACGCTACACACCAAAAGCAACAACAAAAACGAAGAAAGTATTTTTGGTTGGTAAAGGTATTTGCTATGACACCGGCGGCACCAACCTTAAGCCAGCAAATTATATGTTTGGTATGCATGAGGATATGCAGGGCAGCGCAGTTGCTCTAGGCACATTGTTGGCACTAACCAAACTTAACTTTAAGTATCCAGTTGAATGCTGGATGGCTTTAGCCATGAATCATATTGGACCAAAAGCCTATAAACCTAATGATGTTGTTAGCGCATCAGACGGCACAACGATTGAGGTTGTGCACACCGATGCAGAAGGTCGAATGGTGCTGGCAGATACATTAGCATTAGCATCAAAAGAAAAACCTTCCTTGATTATTGACTACGCCACACTAACCGGGGCATGTATGTATTCAATTGGTACATCGTATAGTGGAATTTTTACTAATAAAAATAAATGGCATTTAAATTTAATTAAGGCGGGCGAGGATTCCGGAGAGCGTGTCTGGCCTTTTCCTTTAGACGAGGATTTTGATCAAATGCTGAAAAGTGATATTGCTGATATAAAGCAATGCTCACAGGAAAGCGGTGTTGACCATATTTTAGCTTCAAGATTTCTACAGCGTTTTATTAAGCATGACGTTCCATGGATTCATATTGATTTATCTAGCAGCAGTAAGAAAGGTGGTTTAGCCCACATACCTACGAATACAACTGGTTTTGGTGTTCGTTATACAGTCAATTTATTATTAAATAACTATTTAAAGTAATTCTGCGAAGAAGCGTTCAATATATTAAATCTATCTGTATAATGCCCGATTTTTTCACGAGGCATTAGGCAGATGAGTAAAAACCTTCGTAACATAGCCATTATTGCGCATGTTGATCATGGCAAAACAACTTTGGTTGATAAATTGTTACAACAATCCGGCATTTTTGATGAACGTTCAATTCCGACAGAACGTATTATGGATTCTAATGATTTGGAAAAAGAACGTGGTATTACAATTCTTTCAAAGAATACCGCGATAAGATGGAACGATTATTGTATCAACATTGTTGACACACCTGGCCATGCTGATTTTGGGGGAGAAGTTGAACGGGTCCTATCGATGGTGGATTCAGTTTTACTATTGGTTGATGCTGTAGATGGACCTATGCCACAAACTCGATTTGTAACACAGAAAGCATTCGCGATGGGATTCAATCCAATTGTTGTTATAAATAAAATTGATCGAGATGGCGCTCGGCCAGATTGGGTATTGGATCAAACCTTCGATCTTTTTGATAAATTAGGGGCAACCAACGAACAGCTCGATTTCCCAGTTGTATATACATCAGCGCTTCTTGGCTACGCCGGACTTGATCATGATGTTTCTGAGGGCGATATGTCTTGTTTGTTTGAAACAATAGTATCTCATGTTGATGCTCCAGATGTTGATGCGCATGGCCCATTACAGTTGCAGATTTCAACGCTCGATTACAATAGTTATGTGGGTATTATTGGTATCGGAAGAATAAATCGAGGTACTATCAAAAATAATATGCAAGTTACCTTGATAAATCACCAAGGTGATACACGGAAAGGAAAGGTACTTCAGGTATACAGTTTTCTAGGGCTTGAACGGATTGAAGTTAAATCTGTGTCAGCTGGTGATATCGTTGCAATCGCAGGCATCGAACCATTAAATATTTCAGATACAATTTGCGATCCAGATAATACGGAAGCTCTGCCAGCTTTAACTGTTGATGAACCAACAATTAGCATGACATTTCAGCCCAATACATCCCCTTTTGCCGGGAAAGATGGCAGATATATCACTAGTCGTAATATCTGGGATCGTTTACAACAAGAACTAAAACATAATGTTGCATTAAAAGTAGAGGCAACTAAGGAGGCTGATAAATACCGTGTCTCTGGCCGTGGTGAATTACATTTATCTGTTTTAATAGAAACAATGCGTCGCGAGGGTTTTGAGCTTGCTGTAGGGCGTCCACAAGTGATCATACATGACATGGGGGATCATAAAGAAGAACCGTATGAACAGCTCACAATCGATATCGAAGCGATACATCAAGGCGCAATAATGGAGAAATTAGGCGAACGGCGGGGAGATATAAAAAATATCGATCCTGATGGAAAAGGCAGAGTTCGTCTTGAGTATATTATCCCTGCGCGCGGTTTGATTGGGTTTCGTAGCGAATTTCTAACACTCACATCTGGCACTGGATTATTGTATAACGTTTTTAATCATTACGGGCCATACGTTGCAGTAAGTATTGGGCAGAGAAGTAATGGAGTTTTGATTTCAAATGGACAAGGGAAGGCAGCAGGTTATTCGTTATTTAATCTACAGGAGCGTGGAAAATTATTTGTAGACCATGGCGATGATACATATGAAGGAATGATTATTGGCATTCATTCACGAGATAATGATTTAGTTGTCAATCCCCTAAAAGGAAAACAATTAACTAATGTACGTGCATCAGGAACTGATGAGAATATTATTTTAACTCCACCAATTAGGATGAGTTTAGAGCAAGCTCTAGAATTTATTGATGATGATGAATTAGTTGAGGTATCGCCAAAATCAATTCGCATAAGAAAGAAATATTTAAAAGAGCACGAAAGAAAAAGTGCCTCCAGAAAAGCAGGATAATTTTTTACGCATATAAATTATGCATAAAGTATTTAATATCTTACTAATTTATTTTTTCTTAGCTTCTTCTCGCGCCAACGTTTCAGCAATAACTTCTTCGGCAACATTTTTAGGGCAAGGGCTATAGTTTAAAAATTCCATTGAGAATTGACCACGACCAGAGGTCATCGTACGCAATGCACCAATATAACCAAACATTTCGCTTAATGGACTTTCGGCTTTTACACGAACACCAGTTGGATTTACTTCTTGCGATTTGATGATGCTACGACGACGATTTAAATCACCGATTACATCACCAACATTATCTTCAGGAGAAAATACGTCAACTTTCATGATAGGCTCCATGAGTTGGGGTCCGGCCTTTGGCATGGATTGTCTGTATGCGGCGGCAGATGCGAGTTCAAATGCAATGGCTGATGAATCAACTGCATGAAAGGCGCCATCAAATAATGTTACTTTAAAATCAAGGCAGGGATAGCCCGCTAAAACCCCCTTATCCATACTCTTTTTAAAACCACCTTCAACAGCCGGCCAAAATTCTTTAGGAACATTACCCCCGGTGACTTTTGATTCAAAAACAAAACCACTACCAGCTTCACCAGGTTCAATAATGTAGTCAATTTTACCGTATTGCCCTGAACCACCCGATTGTTTTTTATGTGTATATGAATCTTCAACACGTTTTGTCACTGTTTCACGATACGCAACTTGCGGGCTACCAACCTCTACTTCAACACTATGCGTGCGTTTTAAAATATCTACTTTAATATCAAGATGGAGCTCACCCATACCTTTTAAAATGGTTTCACCGCTATCTTGGTCGGTTTCAACTCTAAAAGAAGGGTCTTCTTTTATCATTTTCCCGATAGCTATACCCAGTTTCTCTGATGCACCTTTATCAATAGGTGCAACAGCAATTGAAATAACCGGGTCAGGGAATACCATAGGTTCTAAAGTTGCCGGCTTATCTGGACAGCATAAAGTATGTCCGGTTTGAACATTTTTTAATCCAATAGCAGCAATGATGTCTCCTGCTTGTGCAGTATCAAGTTCTATACGTTCATCGGCATGCATTTCCACAAGACGTCCGATACGTTCATTCTTTCCGGTAAATGTATTTAGCACTGTCATGCCTTTTTCAATTTTTCCGGAATAAATACGAATAAATGTAAGCGCACCATAACGGTCATCCATGATTTTAAATGCCAGAGCTCGTAACGGTTTGTTAGGGTCAACTACCGCATATCCCCCAGATTCATTTCCTTCTAAATCCACTTCAGGCTGCGGTTTGACTTCAGTGGGGTCGGGCAAATAATCAACAACGGCGTTAAGAATCATTTGTACGCATTTATTTTTAAATGCTGAACCACAATAGGTTGGGAAGAATGTAAGATTAATTGTGCCTTTACGTATACAAGACTTTATTTCATCAATACTAAGTTCTTCACCTTCTAAATATTTTTCCATAACTACATCATCTTGTTCAACAACAGTTTCAATTAATTTTTCACGCCATTCTTCAATAATATCAGCCATGTCCTCAGGTGCATCTTCAATTTCATATTTTTCTGGATCATTGGGATCATTCCAAACCCAAGCTTTACGAGTAAGCAGGTCAACTGCGCCAACGAAATTATCTTCAATACCAATAGGCAGCGCCATGACTAGCGGATTTGCGCCAAGAACATCTTCAATTTGTTTAACCACACGATAAAAATCAGCCCCAGTACGATCAAGTTTATTAACAAAAATGATACGAGCTACCTCTGAGTCATTCGCATAGCGCCAATTTGTTTCAGACTGCGGTTCAACGCCGCCAGAACCACAGAAAACACCAACCCCACCATCTAGCACTTTTAGTGATCGATAAACTTCAATTGTGAAGTCAACGTGTCCTGGGGTATCGATAATATTTAATCGGTGGTCATTCCAAAAACAGCTCGTTGCAGCAGACTGAATAGTAATTCCTCTTTCTTGCTCTTGTTCCATAAAATCTGTTGTGGCTTCACCGTCATGAACTTCACCGGTTTTATGTATTTTTCCGGTTAGCTTTAATATACGTTCCGATGTCGTGGTCTTTCCTGCATCGACGTGAGCAAAGATCCCTATATTTCTGTAATTTGTTAAGTCAGTCATTTTTCCTACTCGTATAAGTTTAGTTAAACCAATCGCTATTAGCGTATTTATGTCAAGAATTCGTTCAGGCGGCGGAGTATAAACCAGAATTACTGATTATGTGAAATTGAATGTAAATATGGGTATGAAAACACCATAAAGACGACAGAATATTGACAAAATTGAGGCAAAATACAAAAAATCCAGTGCTACCGAGAAGAGGAAATACTCCGTATAATCCTCAAATGCATGATATCCCTAATAGAATCGCTGACGTTTTGCTTGAGGTCGAAGCAAGTTTGCGCACCCATGGCAAATGGGACGAATATAAACCCAATAACATTGACCTAAAAAGCTCGATTCCTTTTTGTATGGATACATTAAAATTTGAACAATGGCTACAGTGGATTTTTCTCCCCACCATGAAAGATACGATCGAGCAGACTAAACCTCTACCACTAGAGAGCGCTATTTATGAGTATGCCGAAGAGTGCCTTCGAAAGAATGACCCATCTACAGAACAATTATTAAAGCAACTAAAACTTTTTGACGAGTTAATAAGTATTCAAGCTGATTTTCAAGTTAGCGCTCAAAAACATTAGTAAGTAGAAAAAAAACATAAATTTCTTTCAGTTTTTAATTTTTTTTAAAATCCAGGCAAAATTTAAAAAGATATAGTTTTACCTTACATCACCAAAAATATTAAACTGCCATCTGCCAAACATTATAGCTAGTATCATCATTTATAGTGAAAATAAAAAATTTCTTCAAATTACAGTCATTCATAATGCTTATGATATTTTCATTTGGTCTGAAAGCTGAATTATCATTAAATGATCCTGCCCCAGATTTTGAATTGTTTGATCAAGATGGTAATTTACATAGGTTAAGTGATTACAATGGTCAATGGTTAGTTCTTTACTTCTACCCGAAAGATGATACTCCCGGGTGCACAACAGAAGCATGTTCCTTTAGGGATGATATTTATAAAATTCGCGAACTAAAAACGAAAATAGTCGGGATAAGTACTGATGATATAAAAAGTCATAGAAAATTTACCAAGAAATACAGTCTTCCTTTCCCCTTACTATCTGATAAGGATGCAGTGGTAGCCCAGTCATATGGTTCTGTATTTAGAGTTGGCCCGTTTAAAATGGCAAAACGCCACAGCTTTATCATCTCGCCAATTGGTAAAATTGCAATGATCTATAGAAAAGTAGATCCAAGCAGCCATAGTAAAGAGATAATTGAAAAGTTAAAATTACTAACTTCAGAAAATTAAATATAAAAATAATATTGAATTATTTTAAATAATTATATTGAATCTATTTTTTTAAATTGTTTAAAAAGTAAATAAGCACTCCAGAATAAGGCAAGTAAAATTATCAGAGTACCAATAGTATCGAATGTTGTTGCAATTTCTCGGTGAGAATCAAGTTCGCCAATTTCGATTAGCATGTTATTCCAGTCATGACTGCCCATTCTTTCCCAGCCAGTACCACCACCAACCAACTGTAGTTGCATCTTTGCTGCATCATCAATATAAGGAGCACAATCTATAAAACTTTGTCCTAGCCACCATAAGCCAACGGATGCACCAAAATTATTTCTATTTTTAATGAGAAATGTAAGCATTACAATAGTTGGCATTAGTAATTGCCCTAATGTCCCCCCAAGTATCGTTATAAACCAACCAAACGGCCTAAAAATCACATGCCCAGCTTCATGAAAAACTAAATTAATTATGTGCATATATGAATTCATGATTAGATGAGCATGTTTTGTAAAATCAACATTTATAAAATGTAATCCCCAAATAAGAAGACCTATAAAAACTAAAATACGACCAAAAAATACAAACGGATTAACTTTTTCTTCAGTATAAAATAAATATGAACCAATAATTTTTTTTGTTTTTGAGGTATCAGGGTTCCTATATTTCTTAGACTCTTCTTTTTTTGGTGAAAATTGTTGTTTCATCCATTTCGAAAAATGTATACCGCAATCAGGACATATATCAGGATCGATATTATCAGTTGGTTGTCGTATATATTTACATTTAGGGCAGGTTTTATACACTTTCTAATTATTCATTCTGGAAAGCATTATCTTTGCCGAGTCAATCAAGAACGCTGTGTCAGTACCGACTGTTAATAGACTAAATCCTTTTTCTTTATAAGGTGAAACAGCCTCTGCGCTAACCCCGAATATACCCATGCTTATTTTTGCATTTTGACAGGCTTCAATGATTTCTTTGATGGCAGACTGGACAATAGGGTGGTCTATCTCTCCAGGTTTTCCTAAACTAGCCGATAAATCATAGGGTCCGATTAGTATTGCATCCACACCTTCTAATTTTACTATTTCAGCAATATTGTTAACTGCTTCAGAACTTTCAGCTTGCAATATAACAGCGGTTTCCTCATTTGCGTTTTTCAAATAACGCTCAAAATCAATGCCATATTTATGAGCACGACCAATTCCAACTCCTCTATTTCCATCAGGCGAGTATTTACAATCGCTAATAATTTTTTTTGCTTGGACTGCATTATGTACTTGCGGAACAATGACGCCAGCTGCCCCAATATCAAGTGCCTTTTTAATCCAGATTGTTTCACCAGTTGGAATACGGATTAAGCATGGTGTAGGGGCAGCAGCTTGCAACATCGTTTGTGCTTGTTGCGGATTGAATGCCCCGTGTTCAGCATCAATAAACAACCAATCATAGCCAACACTCGCAAGTAATTCACAAACTTCTGGTGATGGTAAGCTTACTAAAGTCCCCATCAATATTTCTTTTGAACGTAGGCGTTTGGCAAAATTATTTATGTTTTCCATTATTTATAACCTTGATATATAAAATATCAATTTAGTGTATTACTACTCCCTCTGCACCAAGTCCTGTTTGAGCCCGGACAAACTGATCATCAAAAGCTACCATTTCTTCTTTTGCTCGCGGACTTTTATCTAAATACGAGATTATTATAATAGTGACAAATGCGATACTCATTGAGAATAGAGCTGGATATTTGTAGGGGAATATCGCTTTGGTGTTTCCTAAAATATCAACCCAAACGATAGGCCCAAATAGGACACATAGTATCGCGGTAAGTAATCCTGCTGCCCCACCAATAAAAGCACCTCGGGTGGTAAGTCTAGACCAATACATGGAAAAAAAGAGAATAGGAAAATTAACGCTGGCAGCGATAGCAAAAGCAAGACCAACCATATAAGCAACATTTTGTTTTTCAAATGTTATACCTAGAAGAATAGCCACTACTCCCAGCATAATGGTGCTAATACGTGAAACCATAACCTCTCTCTTTTCTTGGGCTTTGCCATGACAAAAAAGACTAGCGTAAAGGTCATGAGAAATAGCCGAAGCACCCGCTAGCGTCAGCCCAGAAACCACTGCTAATATTGTTGCGAATGCTACTGCTGAAATAAAACCCAGGAACACGTCACCCCCAACAGCCTTTGATAGGTGAACTGCAGCCATATTATTACCACCTAAAATATTACCCACTCCATCCAAGAAGGCAGGATTATTTGTAAGCATAACAATTGCACCAAAACCAATCACAAACGTTAGTATATAGAAATAACCAATGAAACTAGTTGCAAAGAATACGGAGCTACGCGCCTGCTTAGCATCCTTTACTGTAAAAAAACGCATCAAAATATGAGGTAGGCCAGCAGTTCCAAACATTAGCGCAAGTCCCAGTGATATTGCAGATACTGGATCACTAATTAAACCGCCGGGGGACATAATAGCTTCTCCTAAACGATGGTTTGAGATGGCTTCTGTGAATAATGCATTAAATGAGAATTCAAATTGGTTTAACACTGCTAGCGCTAAAAAAGTAGCGCCGAATAATAATAAAATTGCCTTAATTGTTTGTACCCAGGTAGTTGCTAGCATACCACCGAAAGTAACATAACAAATCATCAATAAACCAACAATCAAAACTGCTACCGAGTAAGGTAAACCAAATAAAATTTGAATTAATTTACCCGCACCAACCATTTGTGCAATTAAATAAAGAATAACAACAGCAAGTGTTCCGCACGCGGCTAATGAACGAATAGGCATAGCTTGTAAACGAAATGAAACTGCGTCTGTAAAAGTATATTTACCGAGGTTTCTTAACCGTTCTGCTAATAAAAATAAAATAACAGGCCAGCCCACTAAAAAGCCAATTGAGTAAATTAATCCATCAAAGCCACTCGCAAAAACTAAACCAGAAATACCCAAAAAAGATGCTGCTGACATGTAATCACCGGCAATGGCTAATCCATTTTGAAAGCCACTAATACTTCCTCCGGCCGTATAAAAATCACTTGCCGATCGTGTTTTTTTAGCTGCCCAATAGGTGATTCCTAGTGTGATGGAGATAAAAATAATAAACATAACTACAGCAGTGATATTTATTTCACTTGGATTAACAGGCTGACTATCATTAGCATATACACCAAATGAAGTAAGGATGAAAAGAATAGATAATAGCGAAAAATTCATTATAAGATTTTAATTAGCAGTTATTTTTTTAATAACTTTATTATTGATTTCATCTAACTTTTTGTTAGCAATATAAACATAAACACCAGTAAGTAAAATACTTAATAAAATAATGAGAAGACCAATAATAATACCGAGCGTAATGACGCTATCTGAAAAAATTTTTTGCGAAAAAATATTTGGAGCAAAAGCAATAATTATTATAAATGCGAAATAACAGAAAATAATGATAGTAGTTAATAGCCAACTAATTCTTTTTCGTGTTTTGACAAGATTAAGAAAATCAGGATGATTTCTTATTTTTTTATAAATTTCCTGCATATCTATTTATTTTAATTTTTTTAGCCTTTTATTACCGTCTTTTTTGCTTGTATCGCCCGATAATATTTTCTCAGTAAACCAGTCCCTATTTTCATCATTTTCTATCGTATTATTAGTTTTCATTATATTACTAAGGCATGATTTCATAATTATGTTATTCAAGAGAATATATTGCTCATCACGTAACTGAGTTTTATCTCTTGTCGTAATCATGACATCTTCGGCATGTTTATTACAATCATGAGTAGTAACAACTGCATTTATCTGAGTCGATAGCATGCCAAATAAAGCTAATAAAAAGAATCTGTATATTTTTCTCATTATTGTTTGATAAACTTTAGTGTCATGCGGTCACTTTCACCAATTTCAATATATTTTTCCATGTTAGTATCGCCAAGCCTCAGAGTAGGCGGTAAGGTCCATACACCTTCGGGATGGTTTTTATTATCTTTCAAATTGGCATTAATTTCAGATTTTTCAACTAACTTAAACCCAATTCTTTCAGCCAAATTGATCAAATAACTTTCAGGCACATAACCATCATTAGCACTTTCATTTGGATTATCATTGTTGTGAGCACGATGTTGAACAACCCCCAGAATACCACCTTTCTTTAGTACGCGATGAAATGCGCGATAAACATTTTCAACTCCACCATTTTTTATCCAATTGTGGGTATTTCTAAATGTTAAAATCATATCATATGAGTTAGGGTCGATACCTTTTAGATAATAATTTTTATCATTAAAAATTTCATGCTTAATTTTTTTGTAAAGTTTTTGATTTTTACCGAGGTGTTCTACAAATTTTATGTGTGATTTACGAAGATAGTCCATAGGATGATTCTTACCAAAACCAGCAACTGTTAATTTCCCTTCATCTTTTAATATAGGAGCAAGTATCTCTGTATACCAACCACGACCTGGCAGGATTTCGAGTACTGTCATATTTTTTTTAATACCAAAGAATAATAAAGTTTGCTTTGGGTGACGGTAAACATCCCGCTCCTTATTAGTCTTCGCTCTATGACTACCACTAATTACATCATTAATTAATATTTGAAGATTATTCTCAATGGCATAACTTTTAGTAGTTAGTAATGGAGTTAGCACGAAAAAAATAATTATAGTTTTTAAAAATGCCATTTATTTTTCCCCTATAGTTTTTTATAGAAGTACTTTTAGTATAGTAATTTATACAATCGTATCCTTAATTTATGTTAATGAGTAGATTAATAAATTATACTCTTTAAGGTTAATAGTTGAATCTGCTTAATTTATGGATAAATTAGTTAAAATACAAGCTCCGATAAAAATGCTACTAAACCCAATTCACTTATTTTCTTTTGGGTTTGGTAGTGGTTTAGTTCCTAGAATACCCGGCACTATGGGTACTTTGATTGGCGTATTACTATTTATTATCTTACCTAACATGGATTGGAAACTTTACCTTACGATCATAATTTGTGCTTTTTTAGGTGGAATTTTTTGTTGTGAATATACCGCCAAAAGTTTAAATGTTCATGATCATTCTTCTATTGTATGGGATGAAATTGTTGGTTACTTCGTTACTATGTTCATGGTGCCCAAAGATTGGTTATGGATATTGATAGGCTTCATTTTATTTAGAGTTTTTGATATTTTTAAGCCTTGGCCAATTTCAGTGATTGATAGTCACGTAAAGGGCGGTTTTGGCATAATGCTTGATGATTTCATTGCAGCATTCTTTTCATTAGCCATCATACAAACGGTTATTTATTTTCTATAATTATTTTTGAATTTAATTAATATATAAAATGAAAAATACTAAAATTATTTTATTTTTTCTTACTTTACTTTCATTTCTATCACTGCCCTGTAATGCAGATGTGTATCGATATATCGACAAATATGGGCGAGTAATTTTCACCGATAAACCTGAACATAAAGGTTATAAAAAATTAGTAAGAACATGGAAAGGGTGGGTAGAACAAAAGAAACCACAGAACTTTGACTGGGTAGGGCATCAGAAAAGATATGATGCGACAATCAGGAGTATCGCAAAGACACACAAATTACCTTATGCATTATTGCATGCCATAATCACCGTTGAGTCATGGTATAACCCAAATGCTGTTTCTCGGGCTGGCGCCATTGGCTTGATGCAATTAATGCCTGAGACGGCGAAACGTTACGGCGTTATTAATCGTCGAGACGTAACAGAGAGTATAAATGGCGGCTCACGTTATCTTAGTGATTTATTAAGAATGTTTAATAATAATATAAGATTAGCATTAGCAGCTTATAACGCTGGTGAAAATGCTGTTAAAAAATATGACAATACAGTTCCTCCTTTCAGAGAAACTAAAAATTATGTTGAAAAAGTAATTAAATATTATAAAAAATATCAACAAACAATGGGTTAATTATTCATCTGTTACACACCCGTCAGACGCAGTTTTAACATTTTTGATATATTTATAAAGTGTTCCTCGGTTAGCTTTATATGGGGGCATTTCCCAATTTTTTTGTCTATTCGCAAATTCTTTATCACTGATTTTGAATTCAATTTTATTTGTTTTGGCATTAATAGTTACTATGTCTCCATTTTTAATGATTGCAATTGGGCCTCCTTCTTGTGCTTCAGGTACGACATGCCCAATAATAAACCCATGTGAACCACCAGAGAATCGCCCGTCCGTTATCATTGCCACATCATTACCAAGACCGGCGCCAATAATAGCTGATGTCGGCGTTAGCATTTCTGGCATACCCGGCCCTCCTTTTGGGCCTTCATAACGAATGATAATGACATCACCTTTTATTATTTCATTATTTTCTAACGAAGATAGCATTGCCTCTTCCGAATCATAAACTTTTGCAGGCCCTGTAAATATTTCACCTTCTTTACCGGTAATTTTTGCAACAGATCCTCCGGGCGCGAGATTACCTTTCAGAATTCTTATATGACCGCTTGGTTTAATTGGGTTATCTAGCGGGAAAATTATTTTCTGCCCATCAGTTAATCCGGGAAGGTCACTCAGGTTTTCTTTTATTGTTTTTCCTGTAACAGTAAGACAGTTGCCATTAATTAAATTATTCTCGAGCAATAATTTCATGACAGCAGGCGTACCGCCAATTTTATGAAGATCTTCCATGACGTGTTGACCACTAGGTTTTAAGTCTGCAACGTATGGAGTGCGGTCACTTACTAATTGAAAATCATCAATTGTTAGATCAACATTTACAGCGCGGGCCATTGCCAATAAATGTAATACTGCGTTAGTCGAACCTCCAAGAATAATTACTAATACCATTGCATTTTCAAACGCATCACGTGTCATGATATCTCTTGGCTTGATATCTTTTTCTAATAGGCGTTTGATTGCCTCACCCGCATTAAAGCATTCTTCCTGTTTAGCTAAATCGACAGCTGGCGTTGAAGAACTATAAGGCAATGACATGCCCATTGCTTCAATAGCAGAAGCCATTGTATTTGCGGTATACATTCCGCCACACGCACCTGCACCAGGACATGATTTTTTTACGATATCCGATCGTTTGTTATCGTCAATATTTCCAGAGATGAACTCACCATAGCTTTGAAAAGCAGAAATGATGTCAATTTTTTCATTATCATGATGTCCGGGCTTAATTGTCCCACCGTATATCATTAGTGAAGGCCGATTCAATCTTCCCATGGCGATTAAACACCCCGGCATATTTTTATCACACCCCGGTATAGAAATATTTGCGTCATACCATTGAGCTGACATTACAGTTTCAATTGAGTCAGCAATTAAATCACGCGATTGCAAAGAGAAGCTCATTCCTTCTGTGCCCATTGAAATACCATCACTAACACCAATAGTATTAAATCTCATTCCAACTAGCCCGGCTGCAGTTACACCATCTTTAACCTTTTTGGCCAGATCCAGTAAATGCATATTGCATGTATTTCCTTCATACCAGACGCTTGATATACCAACTTGTGCTTTACGCATATCTTCTTCTGACATGCCAGCACCATAGAGCATAGCTTGCGATGCACCTTGTGATTTTGGTTCGGTAATACGTGAACTATGTTTATTTAATTTTTTACTCATTTACTCTAATGAATACATTACGTTTAAAAAGGATTTGTAGTTTCTAAATCAAAAACTTTTTTATAAAAGAACTATGAGGTATGCTCTAATTCTTCTTCTTTAATTTCAACTTTTATTGAATTATTTTCAAGTGATGCGACGACGTGACCTCCATGCATAAGTTTTCCAAATAGAAGTTCCTCAGCAAGTGGACGTTTAATTACTTTCTGAATTAAACGTGACATCGGTCTGGCCCCCATTACCTTATCATAACCATTATCAGCCAACCATTCACGAGCATCTTCTGTAATTTCAATTGTTACTTTTTTATCATCTAACTGAGTTTCAAGTTCAAATAAGAATTTTCCTACTACATTCGAGATGGTTTTTTTATCCAAGGGATTGAAATGAATTATTGCATCTAAACGATTACGAAATTCAGGGTTGAACATTTTCTTTATACTTTCTGTGGCGTCGCTGCTGTGATCCTGAGGAGTAAAACCAACAGAAGCTCTACTTATTCGATCTGCGCCAGCATTTGTTGTCATCACGATAATAACATTACGAAAGTCAGTTTTTCGACCATTGGTATCGGTTAATGTGCCGTGATCAAAAATTTGTAACATTAGATTAAACACATCGGGATTAGCTTTTTCTATTTCATCAAGTAAAAGCACACAGTGCGGTTTTTTGTTAATTGCATCCGTAAGTAAACCGCCTTGGTCAAATCCAACATATCCGGGAGGGGCGCCGATTAATCTTGATACAGTATGTCTCTCCATATATTCGGACATATCAAACCGTACTAACTCAACACCCATTTGCATTGCAAGTTGTCTAGTAACTTCAGTTTTTCCGACACCAGTTGGTCCTGCGAATAGAAAATTACCGATTGGTTTTTGTGTATTACCCAATCCCGAACGTGACATTTTAATAGTATTACTTAACATACTAATTGCTTCATCTTGACCAAAGACAACCATTTTGAGATTACGCTCAAGGTTTTTAATAACGTCTTTATCACTATTACTAACAGTCTTTGGGGGGATACGTGCAATTTTTGCTACAATATTTTCAATATCACTTACCCCAATAGTTTTCTTTCTTTTTGATTCAGGCAATAATTTTTGCGCAGCTCCAGCTTCATCGATGACATCTATTGCTTTATCTGGTAATTGCCTATCATTAATATATCGCTCAGTTAATTCCGCAGCAGTTTTCAAAGCTTGACGGGTATATTTGATCTTATGGTGCTCTTCAAATTTTGATTTTAATCCTTCTAGAATTTTTACTGTTTCATCAATTGTGGGCTCGGCAATATCAATTTTCTGAAAACGCCTTGCTAAAGCATGATCTTTCTCGAAAATACCACGATATTCTTGATAGGTTGTAGAGCCTATACATTTTAATTCGCCGGACGCTAAAATAGGTTTAATAATATTGGAAGCATCCATGACCCCACCAGAAGTTGCCCCCGCGCCTATGATTGTATGTATTTCATCAATAAATAGTATTGAGTTAGGCTGTTTATTTAACTCAGCAATTACACTTTTTAGTCTTTTTTCGAAATCACCTCGATATTTTGTGCCAGCTAGTAAGGCCCCTAGGTCGAGTGCGAAAATCACACCATCCATCAATATGTCCGGGACTTCACCATCAACAATTAATTTTGCCAAACCTTCGGCAATCGCTGTTTTACCCACTCCTGCTTCACCTACGTATAGAGGATTATTTTTACGACGACGGCAAAGAACTTGGATTGTTCTTTGAATTTCAATTTGCCTCCCTATCAATGGGTCTATCTTGCCTTCAATAGCTTTCTCATTGAGATTAACAGCGAAGCTGTTAAGTAAATTTGCATCTGGCTTATCTTGGTAAGACCCATCATCTATTTCATCAATATCAGTTTCATTATCTTCGTTTATATTTGCTATCCCATGAGAAATATAATTAGTAATGTCTAGTTTTGTAATACTTTGACTATTTAGGAAATAAACCGCATGCGATTCACGTTCACCAAAGATTGCAACTAAAACATTTGCGCCACTTACTTCTTGTTTGCCTGATGATTGCACATTAAAAACTGCACGTTGTAGCACTCTTTGAAATCCAATTGTTGGTTGGGTATCACGTTCATCAATATCGTCAATAATTGTTGAATTTTTCTGAATAAACTTAATTAAATCATCATGCAAACTATTAAGATTAGCGCCACAAGCGTTAAGAACTGCTGTTGCTGAATTATTATTTAGTAAAGCAAATAATAAATGCTCTATTGTCATAAATTCATAACGTTGCTCTCTTGCTTCCGCAAATAAACTGTTGAGTGTTTGTTCTAATTCTTTATCAAGCATAATGTTTATCCTTTTTAAGCCTTTTCCATTGCGCAGAGGAGAGGATGTTGGTTTTCTTGCGAATAATCATTCACAAGAGAGACTTTGGTTTCTGCAATTTCACGAGTAAATAACCCACAAATTCCTTTTCCACTCGTATGAACTTCTAGCATGATACGTGTTGCATTTTCTCTATCAACAGAAAAAAATAATTCTAAAATATGCACAACAAATTCCATCGGAGTAAAATCATCGTTAACTAGAATTACCTTGTAAAGCGAGGGTTGTTTAGTAGTTGGTTCGGCTTCCTGGATTGCCAACTCATCATCAAAATACTCATTTATCTTTTCCGACATACGCTTGATTAACCTCAATACTTAAAAAATCCCATTAAAACTTTCTGGTTACAAAAAAGTTGACACCTCTTAAGGTATAACAATACATAAAACATTACTAATGATGCAATCAATTGCTAATTTACTTTATTTGTATGTAATTTAAGTGATTTTTTGCCATTTACCTTAGATTTAATGTCAATACCTCGAAATATACCCTCTTAAATTATCATCGAGGAGTTCACATGGTTAAAAACAAATGGCATGATATGCGGCCTTTTTATTGTCTGGTTGGTTGTTATTAATATTAATAATTCTTCTAACTAACTGATTATAATAAAAAAATTAATATACGGAGGAAGTTTTTGTAATGAGTAAAGAAGGAGAAATTAAGAAACTTGAGCAGGATTGGACGGAAAATGCGCGCTGGCAGGGTGTTACGCGTGATTATACTGCCGCTGATGTTGTAAGGCTTCGTGGTTCTGTGCAGATTGAGCATACGCTTGCGCGACGAGGAGCAGAAAAACTCTGGAAACTAGTAAACGAGGAAGATTATATAAATTGTTTAGGAGCAGTTACTGGCGGACAGGCAGTCCAGCAAGTCAAAGGCGGTATTAAAGCAATTTATCTTTCTGGATGGCAGGTTGCGGCAGATGGCAATACATCTGAAACCATGTATCCAGATCAGTCGCTCTATGCAGTTGATTCGGTGCCTACAATGGTAACGCGTATAAATAATGCTTTTAAACGCGCGGATGAAATTCAGTACTCAAAAGATACTGGTAATATTGATTTTTTTGCTCCAATTGTTGCTGATGCTGAAGCAGGCTTTGGTGGTGTACTCAATGCTTTTGAGTTGATGAAAAATATGATTGAAGCTGGTGCTGCCGGTGTTCATTTTGAAGATCAATTGGCATCAGTGAAAAAATGTGGGCATATGGGCGGTAAGGTTCTTGTTCCTACCCAAGAAGCAGTTCAAAAGTTAACCGCGGCACGATTAGCCGCAGATATAATGGGTGTCCCTACAATTGTTCTTGCACGTACAGACGCAAATGCAGCGGCATTGTTAACATCCGATATTGACGATTATGATAAAGATTTTATTACGGGCGAACGTAGTTCTGAAGGTTTTTATGTAACAAAAGCTGGGATAGGACAGGCAATTTCTCGTGGTTTAGCTTACGCTCCATACGCTGATTTACTCTGGTGTGAAACAGCCGTACCTGATATGGACGAAGCTAAAAAGTTTGCTGAGGCAATTAAGAAAGATTTTCCTGATCAGTTGTTAGCTTATAATTGTTCTCCTTCATTTAATTGGAAGAAAAATCTTAATGATTCAGATATTGCAAAATTTCAAAAAGAGCTTGGCGCAATGGGTTATAAATATCAATTTATTACATTGGCTGGTATTCATAATATGTGGTACAACATGTTTGAATTAACTCATGATTATGTTCAGCGTGGAATGACAGCGTATATTGAAAAAGTACAAGAACCTGAATTTGCAGCGGTTGATCGAGGTTATACGTTTGCTAGCCACCAGCAGGAAGTAGGTGCTGGCTATTTTGATGATGTTACAACTGTAATACAAGGAGGCCAATCTTCAGTTACAGCTTTAACTGGTTCTACGGAAGAAGAACAGTTTGATGATACTGCATCAAAATAAATTCATTACTGACTTATTCCAAAACCCGAAAGACTATAATCTTTCGGGTTTTTTTATATTTTTCATCCATGATTGAACCCCCTACCTTTGTTATACTTATACGTTTAATTTAAGGTGGCTTGTGCCGGACTCCTCGCAACATTAGATTGTGAATTCCGTCAGGCCCGGAAGGGAGCAGCGGCAGCAGTGGACATGTGTGCCGGGGTAAGAACGGTACGGGCCACCGCCCATATAAAAACTAATTTAGCTAATATTTGCCGAGAACAATTCCTGATGTATTATGATCGCTTAATAAACAACAATTTTAACAAAGATTTAATTCTACTATGAGTTATCAGGTACTTGCCCGTAAATGGCGACCAAAAACATTCGGTGATATGGTCGGCCAATCACATGTTTTAAAAGCACTATCAAATGCGTTGGACCAAGATCGTCTACATCATGCATATCTTTTTACTGGTACACGAGGGGTAGGTAAGACCACCTTAGCAAGAATTTTAGCGAAATGTTTAAATTGTGAGCAAGGAGTTAGTTCAAAGCCTTGCGATAAATGCAATTCTTGTACTGCAGTTGATGAGGGACGATTTATTGATTTGATTGAAGTAGATGCTGCTTCGCGCGCCAAGGTTGAAGAAACTCGTGATTTAATGGATAACGTTCAATATTCGCCGACAAGCGGCAGATATAAGGTCTATCTAATTGATGAGATGCATATGTTTTCTAATCATAGTTTTAATGCATTACTAAAGACTCTTGAGGAACCACCACCACATGTAAAATTTTTACTCGCGACAACAGAGCCAAAAAAGATCCCAATTACAATTTTATCACGTTGTTTGCAGTTTAATTTAAATCACTTAACTGGCGATCAAATTGCAAAACAATTAGAAATGATTCTAAATATAGAAAAAATTGAATACGATAAATCATCAATAGAGTTAATCTCACGCAGTGCTGTTGGCAGCATGAGAGATGCTTTAAGCTTATTAGATCAAGCAATCGCATACTGTAATGGCACGCTTAGAGAATCAGAAGTACGCATGCTATTAGGTACTGTTGATAACGAAGATTTGAATGGTCTTATACAGTCACTAATTAATTCAGATCCAGAGTCACTTTTAAATACAATTGAAACGATAGCATTAAAAAATCCAGACTATGATGCGTTGTTAGCAGAGTTATTGAGTTTGCTGCAAAAGATAGCAGTCATTCAATTGTTACCAGAAGATTCTAAAAATATACTTAAATCAGACAAGACATTGGTCAAATTTGCTCATGCAATGAAAAAAGAAGAAGCGCAACTTTATTACCAAATCGGGATAATGGGACGTAAAGATCTTTATTTTTCACCAGATGCAAAATCTGGATTAGAAATGGTCATGATTCGTATGCTGGCATTTAATCCAGCCGCAACAGAAGAAACTAAAAAAAAACAGATAACTAATTCATTTAAAGAAAAAAGCGATGATTTAAAAAACGCATCCACTGAAAATAAAGAGCAAAAAGAAATATCAGAGACTGTATCTAGAAATCATTCAGGTAGTACTTGGGAGAATATAATAAATGAAATGCAGTTAGTTGGATTGGTAAATGAACTTGCTCGAAATTGTACTTTAAAATCACAAAATAAAAATAAAGTCGAATTATCGTTATCACCCTCACGAAAACATATATTCAATCAAAATTTAAATTTACGCCTTGCAGAAGCCATAAAAGAAAAATTCGGGTCAGAAGTTAAATTAATTATTACTGTTGAGGAGTCTGATGATGAATCTCCATCTTCGGCTGGTGCTAGAGTTAAACAAGAATTAAAAAATGTTGCTAAAGAAGCGGTAAAAAATGACCCAGATGTGAAATTATTACAAGATACATTTGATGCGACAATAGATCAGGATTCAATACAACCACAATAAAATTTATTTATTATTTATGAGGGAATAGAACAATGAAAGGTGGTATTAACAATATAATGAAACAAGCCCAAGAGATGAAGGTTAATATGGAGAAAGCAAAGAAGGAGCTTTCAGAAACAGAAGTTATTGGTCAATCTGGCGGAGGTATGGTTAAGGTAATCATGAATGGTAATCATGAGGTAAATCGAGTTGAAATCAATGAAAACTTAATGAAGGATGATAAAGAAATGTTCGAGGATTTAGTAGCAGCTGCAATAAATGATGCAAATCGACGTGTAGAAAAAATCACACAAGAGAGAATGTCGAATGTCACATCAGATATTGGCTTACCTGCAGGTATGAAACTTCCATTTTAATTTTTTATTGAATTTATCAGTGATTGAACAATCCTTATTAGAAAAATTAGTGGAAGCATTACGCTGTATGCCTGGTGTAGGAAGAAAATCTGCCCAACGTATTGCGCACTATCTTTTACAGCGCGATCGCGATGGGGCCAAATATCTTTCTGAATTAATGGCAGATGCAATGGAAAGAATTGGTAATTGTAAAAGCTGCAGAAACTTTACTGAGAATGAGTTTTGCCATATATGCATGGATAAAAAAAGAGACGATAGTGTTATTTGTGTTGTTGAAAATCCATCAGACGTTGATGCAATTGAAGAGGCAAATTTCAGGGGTATTTATTTTGTTCTACTGGGACATTTGTCACCGTTGGACGGAATTGGTCCGGATGATATTGGGCTTGATCAGTTCGAAACATTGTTAGGCAATAAAGATTTGAAGGAAGTAATTTTAGCTACTAATACTACCGTCGAAGGTGAAGCAACCGCACATTACATAAGCGAGATGGTTAAAGTTCATGGTTTAAAAGTATCACGCATTGCGCATGGTGTACCGATGGGGGGAGAACTTGAATTTGTTAATAGCATGACCATCGTGCATGCCCTTGATGATAGAAAGGTTATATAGGGTTATTATTTTTCTAAATTAAAATAATAAAACTGGTCATTAAGGTAAGCCGCTACATCATCAATTTCTTCATCAAACCAAGTTAGTTCTGCCATTAATTCACATTGCTTAATGCGTTCATGCAGTTGTTGAAAATTTTTTATCATTCTATCTTCCCTTATATATTTCGATTCATTATGACAACGTAAACAATTCTCATCATGCAGTGTTTTCCCATTTTCCAGATCAATAGCTAAAACGGGTGTCAAAAAAAAAGGGATTATTATCACGCAAACAACAAGTTCATATATTTTTTTCATGAAAATTTATTTTTCAGATGTGCAATTCTAATAGGTGCTGGTGGGTGTGAATCATGAAATGCAGAGTAAAGTGGATCAGGGGTTAGGGTATTTGCGTTTTCACGATAAAGATTAACCAATGCAGTAATTAAATTTTCCGTTTGAGCCTGACCTGCCGCAAAATCATCTGCTTCGAATTCATGCTGACGAGAAATAAATGAAAATAGAGGTTGCATAAAAAAAGTAAATGCGGGGGAAATCATAACAAACAGTAATAACGCTATATAAGTCGACATTTGATCAATACCAAGACCGTTATAGAACCATGCTTGATTAATGAGCCAACCAAGGACTACTAAACCAATAAAAAAAATTGTAGCTAATAACAAAATTCTTTTACGGATATGATTACACTTAAAGTGCCCCAGCTCATGAGCAAGCACGGCCTCAATTTCATCAAAACTAAGCTCATTAATCAATGTGTCAAAGAATACAATTCTTTTATTTGCCCCAAGACCAGTAAAATATGCATTACCATGTGTTGATCTGGTTGAGCCATCCATAACAAAGATACCATTACTCTTAAATCCATTACGTGCCAGCAAATTTTCAATACGTGTTTTTAGTTCGTCATTTTCTAATGTTCTGAATTTATTAAATATGGGTGCGATAAAGGCAGGATATACCCACATCATTAATAAACTAAAGGTCAGCCAAGTGAACCAAACATAAACCCACCAGTATGTTCCACTGTTTTCCATAATCCACAAAACAAATAGTAAAAGTGGAGCACCTATAAGAAAGCCAACTATTGTATTTTTCAAAAGATCAACGAAGAATATTTTTGGTGTCATTTTGTTGAAACCAAAAGATTGTTCTATTTTAAATATTTTAAATAATGATAATGGTAGTTCCAGAATTGCCATGATTGCAAAAACACTCAATATCAATGCAGTTCCGGTCAAAATCTCAGACATCCCAAATGTTCGTAACCAATTATCGAGAAACTGAAGACCGCCGGCTAGCGTCCACAATAAAAGTAAGGTGGAACCTATAATT
>Ga0066850_10000105_pt1 | contig 43509 bp, 35 predicted proteins | sample ETNtaG_4_FD_67282 | JGI IMG/M metagenome (GOLD analysis project Ga0066850, IMG submission 67282) | Marine microbial and viral communities from oxygen minimum zone, Eastern Pacific Ocean - ETNP201406SV67 | ecosystem: Environmental > Aquatic > Marine > Oceanic | place: Pacific Ocean: Eastern... | reverse complement strand
GGAAGGGCTCGGGACCGATTTCTTCGATGATGCTTTTCCACATTGGAAGGTCTCTACGATCGTGCCGGAACACATCGGGAAACATTCTCTTGCCTTGGAATGCGTAAGGTAGGTGAACGATGATTCTACTCCACTGATTAGTTAGAATTTCATCCTTCTCGGGAGAGTACCTTCCCTCTTCTATCGCCTTACGGCGGAAATCGATGAATGCTTGCTTTACTGACTCTGAATAACAACGATTGGAGAACTGTCCGTCAAAAACTGGAGTATCCTTGTGAATCATAATCTTTTCATTCTCGAAAATTACGTCATTTTTCTTCTTCGACCTTGGGATTAGCTTGAGGATCTTCTCTGCTAAGTTTGACGTGATGCTAGCGCCAGTCTCCTCTGCTAGTTCCAGAACATTCTCCACCACAGTTCGTGTTTCAATCTCTCTACGTGGTTTAAAGAAATCATGAACTGGCATTGTTGAGACTCCCCAGATATCAGGAATTGCCAATAATCTGGGATTGTGGCGAATTAGGATCGCCCCTCCGCCAGCACCCTGGGTATACTCACCTGATGAGCCGAGGTCATATTTTGCATTGTCAGCAAATACAACTATCCCTATCCTGTTTCTATCCTCGCCCCCCCTAGCAACCCAATCGAGAGTATTATGCATCGCATCAACAGCACCAATACAAGCAAATGTCATATCCACAACATCGCAGTTCCTGAAGCATTCTTCTCCAAATTTTGAAGAGTAGCGTTGCTCTAACATGTCCATGATGTATGTTGCCGTGGGTTTTGCCCCATCTAGAGCAGATTCAGTTCCTAGGTAAATCCTCCCAATAGTGGAAGGTTCGATTGCGTTTCTGTCAATCAACCTAGAAACTGCGTTCGCCCCCATGGTTGCTGTGTCTTCATGGACATCTGGGATTGCCATAGCTTCCAGACCTAGGCCCTTGCTGAGTTTTCCGTAGTCAGCACCTCGGAATTCTGCAAAATCCTGCATTGCAAAGTATAGCCTTGGAAAATGTAAGGCGATGTCGTCAATTCCGACTTCTGTCATGTTGATTCCTTACGGTCGGCATAGAACTAGATTATCATCTATATGGAATACGAACCCGATAGGCGCACGTTGGAATACGTGGCTATGATTAGCCAGTAATGCTGTTAATTGACTCCAGAAGTTCAGTTTTTCCTGAAAAATAATCTGAAATTGGGGCTAGGACTTCGGAAAGTCCATCCGCCACGGCCATCTTTGCATCCAATGGATGTACTGATCCATTGGAGACCGCTTCAAAAAAATCCTGAGTGTCGGACCATTCTGAAATTTCGCCATACTTGGGGTCTGGAGAAACTGTAATCTTTCCTATTCTAGGAATAACTACATGTTGAGCAATCTCGAAAACTGGGGAGTTTTGGTCATTCACATCGAGGAATGCTTTACGCATCTTAGCTCTAATCGATTCCGAGTCGTCGTCTAGAAGAATTGCGTTTCCAGGATCCGACTTGGACATCTTATGATCAAAGGACTCCATCCGTCCTCCTGGCCCCTTCAGACCGGACAACATTGGAGTGTGGATGCAGGTTGGTTTTGTCCAGTTATTCTTTTCCGCTACCTCTCTCATATACATGTGCGCCTTTCTCTGATCCATTCCTCCGAAAGCAATATCCACTTCCAGCTCGAAAATGTCTGCTGCCTGAAGTGCGGGATAGTAGAATGCAGCTAGATCATGGTCAGAAGAGTCCTCATCCCTGCCCATGATGCTGAAGGTCCTACGAACCCTCGAGAGACTCATATTCTTGGAGCATCTAAGGACTCGTTCCCAGTACTTACCAGAATCCATAATCTCGGAAGCTCTGACGAACCTGATCTGCCCTGGTCCGTCACCTTCAGGGGGGCTGCTCAGGATTGCACGGAACATCTCCGACATGTAATCTGCACATACCGAGATCTTTTCCATGTCCCTGTCGAATTTGTCGTTTACCCATGCATGCCAGTCGGCTAGAAGGATTATTACATTCACTCCTTCGTCAATTAACTTCCTAATCGTATCAGCAAGTATCATCCAAGCCAAGTGAGCCTTTCCGCTTGGCTCTAAGCCGATATAAGCAACTAATTTCTCATCGCCAGAGTGGCTAGATCCTCCAGACAAGACTGATTGGACATGATTTTCCCCCACTACCTCTTGGCAACCGGAGAACATCCTGTCAATTCTCTCCTGAGAATCGATTTCGATTTCTGGAGAATTTTGTTCGGACATTGACTCACCTAATTGAATAGCTTGTTTAGTTTCTCAGCCCTACCGGCAGCCTTGGTATTATCATTGGACTCCAGATGGGTTCGTATCTCAGCAATCAGGGATTCTGCCTGTTCCCTCTTTTCCGAGGAAATACTCTCAGACATTTCCATAAAGTGATTTGCTGCTGAGATTGCAGATTTTGCTTTGGAAGCTTTCTTGGCCCATTCCTTTGCCTTATCCCCTCTCTGCTTAGAGTTGTATCCAGTTGCCTTGTCTAGGAATAATGTCCATCTCTTTCGATCATCCATAGCAGATTTAACCGCTTCTTGATCATCGAAATCGGGTGCGACGTTTGTTACATCTACAATCAATGCTCCGTTTTCAAAACTAGCTACTATGGATGTCATTACACCGTGAGAGGCCTCAAAAGAGGAGTCTGAAGTTCGGTCTACTTCATTGAAGAACTCTTTTGCAAGCTCGCTAATTCCTCCGTTGCCCTCTATTTCTTTCATCAATCCCCTTCTTAAGTCGAAACGCTCCATGGGCCCTCCAATCAACAATGCCACTTCAATACTGCCGACCCAAAATCAAATCCTATAGGGTATAAGGGCTAAACGGCCTCTCCGTTTCCGAGGCTCATGAGGGAGGGACGCTCATTGTTAGCAGCTCTTCTAATGGCCCTACTATTCCCTGCATTGACAATGGCGCAGTCTGAGTCTATTGTAATACTGGATGAAATCGAGATTCTGGACGAATCTGATCTCGGTATCGAAGGAGTAGCTGTTTCACCCGATGGAGGGGTGGTGATTGCTCATGGTGCCGACTCGGCGGTTTTCATAATCGACTCTGCGTCTCCGAAAAATAATTCACTAATAGGACCCAAAGGAAGTGTTTCTCTGCTGGATGGTTCTTTCCATCCGGGAGGAAAAACCGTACTTCTAGTTGGAGAGAGTGGCGCGATATTGAGATTGACTATGGCCAATCTTAGCATCGAAAGTGCTGGAGGGTCTTCGACTTTCGGAGATACCGAGTTGGGGGCCGTGTCATGGAATAGCGATGGGAGTTGGGCGTATATTGGGGGTGAAGAGGGTTGGATTTGGAGATACAGGGGCCTTGAAGATGGCGGATTTGAGGCGTTTCCCTTGGAGAACAGAGGAGATAGTGATATCAATGCAATTTCCTGCCTTAGGGGTTCCAATATTTGCATTGTTTCAACGGATTTCGATGGAATTGGAATTATCGATGAGGAACACAAGTTGAGTTGGATTGGGGGTTTTGAACATCTCTGGGTTGACGCCGTGTGCAATTCAATAAGCAGTTTTGAATGCGTGGCCATCTCTTCTGATCTATCTATTGCGAGGATCGGCGTTAACGTGGGCGATACGTCAGAGACAACGATGTATGACAATGATATTGTTCAACTCCAGGGATTTGAGGGGGCGATGACTGGAATCAATCCCCAACGGGGGGGGAATTCTCTAATCTCATTGGCACCCTTTGGTTTGATAGAATATGACTCGAGCGTGAGTAGATCATTCCACTGGCTCGATAATACAGACGTAGTAGAATTTGACGTCGCAATATCTGGTGAGAGGATTGTCGGGACATGGGGCGTTTCGCCCTATGGGGGCTGGATAGTAACCGACAGGGGGAGCGTGGTCTCTTTCGATCTTACTGAGCAGGAAAATGGTGGATCAATGCTTGAAATTTGGATTGGGTTGATTATCCTAGGGGGGACTACACTGATGCTATTATCACTAATTACCAGTTCATCCCCGAGACTTAGTAGATGGCTTACAAAAAAGATTGGGAGCGAAGAAGAGCGAAAGAGTGCAATCAGGGAAGAAAGGCGACTATCAAGGAAAAAAGGGCGAGCATAAATTCATTTGCAAACTTGCTCGCGAAGGGATGAGAACATGGCATACGAGGCGTTAGACTTCTACGACATTGATTCCTTGCTTACCGAGGAAGAGCGAATGGTTAGGGACATGGTACGAGATTGGGTAGAGGAGCGGGTCCTTCCAGATATCGAGGATGCATGTAGGGACGGTGTCTTTCCGGATCAGTGGAGAATTGAGATAGGTGAGATGGGGATTCTCGGAGCTCCATTGAAGGGTTATGGGTGCCCTGGACTCTCATACATAGCATATGGGCTAATTTGCCAAGAGTTGGAAAGAGGGGATAGCGGAGTTCGCTCATTCGCTAGCGTACAAGGCTCTCTTGCAATGTATCCAATTTGGGACTTTGGCAGTGAAGAACAGAAGGAGAAATATCTGCCAGGAATGGCCAACGGAGAATTGGTTGGATGCTTCGGCCTAACCGAGCCGGATTATGGATCAAATCCTGGAGATATGATCACACGTGCAGAAGACAAGGGGGATTATTTCTTGTTGAATGGCGCGAAGATGTGGATTACCAACGGAACCATTGCGGACATAGCGGTAGTATGGGCAAAACTTGACGGCGAGATTCGTGGTTTCATTGTAGAAAAGGGGGATGAGGGTTTCAGTGCTCCGGAGATGAAAGGAAAGCATTCGCTAAAGGCTAGTGTAACTAGCGAGTTAGTTTTTCAAGACTGCAAAATTCCGAAGGACAGGATTTTGCCAGATGTGAAGGGCCTTAGAGGGCCTTTCAGTTGTCTAAATAATGCTAGATATGGGATATCTTGGGGGGCCGTTGGGGCCGCTCAATCATGCTTCAACTCTGCCAGAGAATATGCATTGAGTAGAATTCAGTTTGGGCATCCAATTGCTTCATTCCAACTGGTACAGAACAAGTTATCTTGGATGCTGAGGGAGATAACAAAGGGCCAATTACTTGCATACCATATTGGCAAGAAGAAAGACGATGGGAGTTGGATTCCGGAGCAGATCTCCCTAGCGAAAATGAATAACGTAGATATGGCACTGGAAATTGCTCGGATGTCTAGGGACATCCATGGGGCTAATGGGATCCTGGATGAGTACCCAGTAATGCGACATATGGCTAATCTGGAGTCGGTAAAAACTTACGAAGGAACTCACGACATTCATAATCTGATCCTAGGAAGGCACATTACTGGAATCCAGTCATTTACTAGGGAGCCCTGATTCCCCAAGAGTCTAACGTCCCAATATTGAAATGGAGTCTTCCTGCCCGGTTAATTGGGAATCAGATGGCAATAGCGGTTCTTCTGAAACAGGTCCCCGACACCACGTCCAAGATCGGAGTCACAGGTGGGAGGGTAGATGAGTCTGCAATCTCTAAATGGTCAATTAGCCCTTACGACGAGTATGCCCTTGAGAACGCAATTAAACTGAAGGAATCTGGATTTGGCGAAGTAGTAGCAATCACATGCGGACCTGATAGGGCATCAAAATGCCTTACTGAAGCTGCGGCGGTAGGGGCGGACCGGCTAATTCATGTTGTTTCAGAGACAAGTCATCTAGACAGTTTACAGATCCAGTCACTACTATCCGAGGCAATTAGAAGATCTGGGTGTGAAATAGTAATGTGTGGAAAACAGGCATCCGACACCAATAGTGGATCAACTGGGCCCGGAGTAGCGAGTAATTTGGAGTTCTCTTGTGTTGGTTCAGTTACAGTGGTATCAGTAGATGGAATGGCCATCACAGCCACTCGTTTGGGAACCTCTGGATTGGAGGAAATAGAGGTAACTTCTCCGTGCATATTCACCTTTGACAAGGGGGAAGTAGAACTCAGGAGGCCGAATGTCAGAGGAATAATGATGGCTAAGAAGAAGCCCATTGAGGCCCTTTCCCCTAATGATTTGGGAGTTGACACTGACAATCCAAAGACAAACATTGAGGTACACTCATCCCCTCCAGAAAAGCCCCCTGGGAAGAAGTTCGTAGGTGCTGATTCAGTGTCTGAAGTAGTCAGTAGGCTAAGGGAAGAAGCCAATGTGATTTAGAGGTGATAATGTGAATATTACAGTTATTTCAGAGTCCAGCAACGGAACCCTCCATCCAATCACGGCACAACTAGTAGGTGCTGCGTCCACCTTTGGCGGCCCCATTACTGTGATTTGTCCCGGAGGAGTCGGGGCTACCGATGCAGCGAATATTTCTGATGTTTCAAAGGTCATTTCAGTAGAAGGGGGTTGCTTTGAAACGTATGACTGCATAGCTTGGTCCAAGGCCCTGGAACCATTAGTCGATGGGGGCTTGATTCTTTCTTCATCATCTTCAATGGGCAGAGAGTTACTCGCCTCAATAGCTGCTTCGAAGGGAGTTCCGGCCTTACAAGATGTTACTAGACTATCAGGAGATTTTTTGGCCACTAGGTCGATTTACTCCGGAAAGGCAGAAGAGTCGTTGAGATTTTCTTCACCTTGCGCAATCAGCCTAAGAGCTAATTCATTCGAAGCTTCAGAAGAGGGAGGAGATGCTGACATTACAACTGTAGACGTTAGTAGTGACGTTGCAGTGGCAATCAAACAAGCTCTGACAAAGGCAGGAGAGAGGATCGACGTTTCAGAGGCGGAAATTATCATCTCTGGAGGTAGAGGGATGGGGAGCCCGGAGAACTTCTCCCACCTAAACGAAATTGCAGATATCCTAGGAGCAGCAGTGGGTGCGAGCAGGGCAGCAGTGGATACTTGGGAGGGAATCCCTCACAGCATGCAAGTGGGACAGACAGGAAAGACAGTGACGCCGAATCTATACATTGCAGTAGGGATTAGTGGAGCGATACAGCACCTTGCAGGAATGAGGTCCAGCAAGTACATCCTTGCAATAAATAAGGACCCGGAGGCACCTATCTTTGGAGTTGCTGACTACGGCATCGTAGCTACCTGGGAAGATGCGTTGCCTGTTTTGAAGAGTCAGCTTTCTGAGATTCTGTCAAACTGATGCATGTTCCTTCTCGGAGTCTGACCTAGTCCTTCCTATTCTGCTGAGATACTCCTCTGTTACTCCTCCGGTGACATAGACCCCATTGAAACAAGAGCAATCGAAGTCTACGGGGGAATCCCCCCCTGCTCCAACACATGCTTTGACCAGGTCATCAAGATTCTGATAGATCAGCCAGTCTGCCCCTATGGCGTTGCAAATCTCATCATTGGTCTTCCCATAGGCCACATACTCCTCTCTGGCAGGCATATCTATCCCATACACGTTTGGATGTATTATCGGAGGGGAAGAAGAGGCGAACAAGACTCTCGATGCCCCCGCATCTCTTGCCATTTGGACAATTCTCCTAGAGGTATTGCCCCTGACTATGCTGTCATCGACAATCAGAACAGTCTTTCCTTCAAACTCCTCATCTATCGTATTCAGCTTCTTCCTCACAGAGTCCTTTCTCATCTTCTGACCTGGCATAATGAATGTCCTTCCAATGTATCTATTCTTGACGAATCCCTCCCTATAGGGTATTTCAAGTGCTTTAGAAAGTCCTAGTGCTGCAATCCTGCCACTATCCGGGACTGGTATTACTGAATCTATGCCATGTTCTGGGAGGCTTTGGTCAATCCTTCTGGCAAGCGCCTCTCCCATCCTCAATCTAGCGTTATGAACAGAGATGCCATCTATTACTGAGTCTGGTCTAGCGAAATACACGTGCTCGAAAACACAGGGAGTATGATCCAGAATTGGATGGCAGGCTTTGGAAACTATTTTCCCATCTATCCTCACGATCACCGCTTCTCCGGGACTAATGTCTCTTTCCATTTCGTAACCAAGTGACTGGCAGGCCACACTTTCGGAAGACACCATGCGCTCCGTAAAACCGCCAACTTCTCTCTTGCCCATGAAAAGTGGCCTTATCCCATGTGGATCTCGAAATGCGACCATTCCCCAACCGGTAATTAGGCATACCACACTGTAACTTCCTTCTACCCTCAAGTGAGTCCTTTCAACTGCCCGAAAAATGTCTTCTTCGTCGAGTGCTGACATCCCGCCTGGCCTTCCATTGACTGATCTTTGAATTTCTGCCGCAAATAGATTGAGAAGAGCCTCTGAATCAGAACTAGTATTTATTCGACGGTGATCGTATTCCAATAGTCCGGCGATAATGTCCGAGGTATTATTCAGGTTGCCATTATGTGCTAAGCTGACTCCGAATGGAGTATTCGTGTAGAAAGGCTGAGCCTCTGCCGAAGAATTGGAACCGGCAGTTGGGTACCTAACGTGCCCAATCCCCATGGTTCCGATTAGCTTCTTCATGTGCCTCTCGAGAAAGACGTCCCTAACTAGGCCGTTTGCCCTCCTATGGCAAATGTTGTTTGAATCGCTTGTGACTATTCCGGCCGCATCCTGTCCCCTATGTTGAAGAACAATTAGGCCGTCATAGATCGAAGTAGCAACTTGGGAGCTCGGAGATCCAACTATTCCGATGATGCCGCACATCGGTACTCAGTCTCTGGTATGCAACCAAGGCTTAGGCGTTTCCGGCTAATCACTTCTTCTGCGACATGACCCTATTGCGCTTATTCCACCTAAACTTGCGCATCCTAGCAGTATCGCCGTATCCGCAGCTTGCGCACTGGCCTTTCTGCTTGTGATACGAGTGTTTTCCACATCTCCTACAACGAATATGAGTTGATTTCTGCTTCTTGCCCATGCTCGGTGTTCCCTTTGACATGCATTTCACCCACTAGGACGACGCGCCCACAGACCAGTTTGTTAAGAGGCTTATCCTGAACAACGCCACTGTTGCGATCGCCAGAATGATTGGAAATAAACCCATAATCCCTATAATTGCAATCACTAATGCATACTCAACTGACGCCATTAATCCATGTCCCGTTGAGCTGGAAATATGATAGATTGGTGCGGCCCCGACTAAAACTGTGGACAAACCGGCAAGGGATCGGTTATGGCGATTGTAAGTCGATGCGAAATGCACCAGAGAAAGAATGGAGAAAAGTAGAATCCCGCTCAAAAATAGAATGGTGGCTTCAGAGATACTAATTTCCATTTTTTCCACCGCCTAAGCGCCTATGAAGAATTGTTCTTACTAGATCCTGTTCCTCGGACGAAAGAGGATCCGACTCAATTCTTAGGCCGGATGAACTCTCCAGAAAGGTCGTACAGATTATAATGGAAATGAGGCTTACTAAAAGTCCCATCAAAACCAGAACACCGCTCATAATCTCTGAAAGTGAAATTGAACCCTTCTCGATAAGAAACATCATCCACGAGGATACGATCAAAATCCAGCCAGAAAATATCCCTATGGGTTGACTTCTCTCGTATGTCGGGGAATAGCGCAGAATTAGGATTAAGCCGAGAACAAATGGTGTGGACCACTTGACTGCTTGTATTATCGAGTCGTGAAGTTCGCTTCCCCGCTGAGATAGATCTTCGGGAAAAATAGCCAAGCAAGTCAAGCCCAACAGTGCCAATGGGAATCCGAATCTACCTCTCTCGAAAGATGGCCCCATTCGATGGAAACTGAAACCTACTGACAAAACCAGCATCGAAATCCAGATTATCGGGTCATCTCCAGACATGAGGTGCGGTCAGGGCATGTATTCTAGTGTTTTTCTTGAGGTATTGGTTGTTCGTATTGTTGAATCACTTGACTAGTTTCATATACGGGTCATCGGTGGCTCGCGGCGAACAAGGAGTTGGGTGGCGGTCAAATGGTCAAGATGCCAAGGAAAATTATGCGGTATAGCCCCTTCGCTGGCAAGCACACCGAACATACGGTAGAGAGAGTCAAGAAAAGAAGAGCAAGTGAGCTCAAATGGGGCCAGAGAAGGTTCAGGAGAGTCACTGCCGGATACAGAGGTTTCCCAAGACCGAAGCCGTCCGGCGAGAAGCCCACCAAGAGGGTGAATCTCGTATTCAGATGCACTGAGACGGGCAAGGCACACTCTCCCAAGGGAAAGAGAGCTAGGAAATTCGAACTTGTAGATAATTGAGGTGATAGAATGGCTGGGAGGTTCCTAAAAGTAAGTTGCAAAGACTGTGGGAACGAAGCAACGCTATTCGATAGAGCTTCGACTACTGTGGCTTGCCCAATCTGTGGATCGACCCTTGCCGAACCGGCTGGGGGACTTGCAAATCTCACCGGATGTACAGTGGTAGAGGTTCTGAACTAGAGAGGCAGCATCTTGGCTGATTCAATGAACGACTGGCCTGAGGAGGGCGAGTTGGTCGTTTGCTCAGTAAAGAATGTGAAGGAAAACGGGGCATATCTGAATCTGGATACCTATCCCGGTAGGGAAGGTTTCGTATTCATTGGAGAGGTTGCAACCGGATGGGTTAGGAACATCAGAGCCCATGTAAGGGAAGGTCAGAGAGTAGTGGCCAAGGTTATCGGAATAAAGAAGGATAGAGACAGCGTCACCCTCTCCATTAAATCGGTTTCAGAGGAGCGTAAGAGAGGTGCACTACAATCATGGAAAAATGAGCAACGAGCCTCTCAAATAATGAAGGTGGCAGCCGAAAGAATTGGATGGGATGAAGGTAAAACAACCACGGTTTCTGAAGACATGCGAGAGGCGTTTGGTTCACTATATGGAGCTCTAGAGGAATGTGCAATCAATGAGAGCGCACTAGAAGATGTTGGCTTTGAGGGAGTTTGGATTGAAACAATTACAGAACTGGCGATTGAGAATATAGTCCCACCATTCGTAGAGATTAGGGGTTTGTTTGAGATCAAGGTGTGGGGATCGGAGGGAGTTAATGCGATTAGTGACGCCCTCCAGGCAGCCGAGGATTGTGCTGATGGTGAAGAAGAAGTGACGTTGACGTGCCATTATGACGGTGCACCGAATTACAGGGTCGACATCAGGGCTCCGGACTACCCCTCTGCTGAAGCGGTTTGGGAAGCTGCACAAGAGGCAGCCTCGAAGAAGATCGGGGCCGTTGATGGATCGATAGTCATTGAACGACTCTGATATTCCAATTCTGAGAATAGACTTCATGAACCTAATCGAGCGGACCATCCCCATTCATGGCCAGAACCAGACTTCAACGATGTACCAAATGCAAGTCATTCGGCCTTGGCACGAAGTGCAAAGAGTGCGGCGAGAGAATGGAGTCAGCAACGGCTCTGAAGTTCTCCCCAGAGGACCCACAAGGATCCAGAAGAAGGAAGCGGCAGAACGCGGGCAGTGAAAAATGGGTCAAGTCCCTCCCGACCCCGAGAAAGGATGGTGAAGCGTGAATAGGACCAGAATACATTGGCTAGAGGGCAGTTGCCTTCCAGCTGGTTGCATGGTTCTAGAAGCGGTCCCAGGAGTGGGTAATGTCGGGAAGATACTGGTGGATGGGCTGATCGAGAAGCATCCATCAAGGACAATTGGATGGATTCTTCATCCTGACTTCCCCCCTCATGCTACCCTATCTGATGAAGGTTTAATTGGCCCTCCAAGGTTGAATATCGAATCGGTGATAATCCCGAGTGGGGAGCGAATCTGCATAGTTACTGGCATGATGCAGCCAATGACTGCTTCTGGCCAGTATGAGGTTGCAGAAGCTATTCTCGAATTGGCGGGAGATTCGGAATCTAGTAGGTTATTGGTGCTTGCAGGATTGGCTGCAGAGCCTGACCAACGTTCGATTCACGTAGTCTGCTCCGATATTGGGTTTCGAAATACCCTCGAAAATGAGGATATCACAGTGAGTAGGGATCAGCCAAAGGGGGGCATGATAGGGATGGCCGGAATGGTTCTATCTTTGTCCTCGATAGTTGGAGTTCCAACTCTGGGAGTAATTGCCGAGACAATTGGTGCGAGCTGCGATGTTTTGGCGGCAGACAGGATGGCAAAGTGGATCGGGCAGGCATTCGAAGTCACCCTCGATCTTGATCTGGACACCAGTAAGGAGACTGCTGCCAGATTAATGGAGAGCATAGGGGCTGAAGCATCGATTGACGATTACTTGGGAATGGATGAGGTCGAGGTATCTTCTGACTTCTACGTCTGACCCAGTCTACCTTCTACGCCTTCTCTTACTATTTCCTCTCCCACCTGAGGATGATTCCTCGACGGAAATCCTTCGCCCCTTGAATTCAGACTTGTTCATCGCCTTGATTGCTGCCTTGGCTTCATTTTTGTCGGCGAATGTGACGAATGCAAACCCCCTGGGCTTCTTGGATTCCCTGTCTACTGCCAAATGCACGTCTTTCAGTCTTCCATGTGCTGCGAATGCTTCTCTAAGTTCGTCTTCCGATGCATCGAAAGACACGCCGCCAACAAATAGCTTGACTCCGTGCTCTTTGTGTGCTTTACCTCTGGCTTCCTTGATGACTCCCCTCTCCTTGGCAAGTTCTTCCTTACTGGCCTTTCCGGATTCGACCTTGTCCATGCAGTCGCGGCACCTGAGAGGCTTTCCTGGGGTTGGTTTGAATGGTACCTTCGTCTGTGTTCCACAAAGGGTGCACTTTGCCGGGTGCATCTCCCTCTGTGGCCTTCCACCACCCCTGCCCCTCGAGGATGGTGACCTCTTTGCTGATTCTGGAATCTCGTGAGACCATCCTCTCCTGTGATCAGCTACTGGGGACAAGTATGGCCTTGCCCCGTCATGGCCCAACATGGACTCTGCTTCGCTGGACCAGCGCTCACCGGGGCGGTTTAACTTCTGAATATCTGAATCCGAGGGGATTTCGAAACCATGTCCGAAGCCATTTGAGAGGGCCCTGAAGCCCCTGTAGTCGCAGCGGGAACACTCGACATTGAAGTCTGGAGTAGTCGCGCTTGGAATCAAATCCTCTCCACAAGGCGGGCAAGCAGCATAGAGGACACCTAGGTCAGAGTCGCCCTTTGTGGTGGCCTTCAGCATCGGTTCGACATTGATTATCTTAGCGCGAACGATGTCGCGCTTCCTCATCGTGTCTCCCGCTGATGGAATGAATCGGTCCACTATTTCGGAGACGAAAACATCTGCAAAGAGTTTCAGGGCTGGAACTGCCCTGTGCCCGCCCTCGTTGGTCTCAATGTGTAGAACGCGCAGTTCCGCTGTCTTCTCGTTAAGACGGTTCACCTCTCCGATAATCACATCCCCCATCTTGGGAGTATTGATTGGGGGTGCTGATGAATCTACAGAAATTACCCCTGCGTTGCTCACGAGTTTGCCAGAAAGAACGGCCACGGGCCCTCTATCAGCCATATGGATGCCATGTCCCAACTCTTCTCCATGACTAACTTCAACAGAAAATCCAGGAGTAACGGGGTCTCCGACCGATGCTGTCATCGGCTCGCCGAGCCGAAGACCCCCTATGAACGGTACGGCTATCGAAAGGGGGCCCATCAGGGGGGAGAAATTCTCCACAGTGATGCCCTAGTTCTGCCCCTCTTACTTGCATGGTGGCCATAGGTTGCGGGTAGGGCAAAATCACATTCGCCATATTTTTCTGAAGACCAACCGGTTTTATTGAAGAAATTCTGGATGTGGGTTGCCTCTGAGCTGTGCAAAATATGTGCTGTTGTTCCGATTGAAAGTATTGTTTCAAGAAAAGGCCTGTCTGCTGCTGCTCTTTGTGCCCCCCATGGTGGATTCGATATTACAAGATCGGCTGCGTAGAAATCAGCCTCTTTTTCACCAATTTGGGAGTTTACGACCCTTACCCTTTCACTAAGGCCTAGAGAATCCACATTCCTTCTGCAGACTTTGCAGGACTCCTCATCCACCTCAACGAGTGTCGCTGATTCTGCCCCCATCAGAATAGCGCCTATCCCCAGGATACCGTTTCCAGAACCTAGGTCAACCACTCTGCATCCATCGACGAAATCGTTGAATGCTCTGATGTCGAACATCCATCTTGCCGCCAGTTCCCCTTCGGTCTGATATTGCTCCAAATCTAAACTAGGTGCTGATATTCGTTCCAACTTGGAGAGTTCGATGGCCAATGAGCGGAGACGCATGACTCCCCATTATGCCGGGGTGTTTGAATTAATCCAAAGATAAGATTTCAATGCATAGTTCAAATACTCTCGATTATTTTCTCTTGACATGGAGGTACTGGGGCTGGCCTATGTTGTTCTTGGGCTTCTTGCAGGTGCCTCTTTTGGATGGGCATTCGCCAGAATAAAAAGTACCGCAGAGACAAGTGTAACAGAAGAGGAGTTGATTCATGCCAGGGCACTTCTAGAGGCAGGTAGCATCTCCGAGGAGAAGATTCGAGGGCAGATGCTTGATGGATTCAAATTAGCTGCCGGAGAGGCATTTTCACTGGCTGTTGAGGCTGCTGACAAACAAAAAGAGGCGTCATTCAAGAAGGCAACAGATGATCTAACCAATTCCATTGGCGAATATATCACTGCAATTCAAGATGCTAAAGAGAAAGACATCCAGAGGGCCGCCAAACTGGGCGAGAAGGTGGATAATGTCAGTTCCCTGGGGACGGCGCTTGCAAATGAAACCAGAGAGCTAACCTTAGCTCTTAGAGGGGACTCGCAGGCCCAAGGGGCCTGGGGGGAGGTTGTAGTGGAGAATCTGTTACAGAGCATGGGATTTGTGGAAGGTAGAGGCTATGTCAAGCAAGAGTGGGACAGAGGCAAGGAAGGCGAAAGAGGGAAGCGCGCAGATTTCATTCTGAAACTTCCTGAAAATCGCCAAGTTGTAATTGATTCGAAGGTCTCTCTAACTGCATACACAGAATATGTTAACGCTGAAGATGAGTCAGTTTCCGATTCTGCAATGAAGGCCCACTGTAGATCGATTAGGGAACATGCCAAGAAGCTGGCATCGAAGAACTATGATGAAATGGAAGGCTACAACACTCCTGATTTCGTTCTCATGGTGGTTCCATTGGAGGGTGCGTTCATAGATGCGATGAGGGGCGATCCGTCGCTATTCCAAGACCTAGTCGCCAATAGGAGAGTGAAGGTAGTCAGTGGATCGACTCTGATGCTAACACTTATGCTTATTCAGGAGTTATGGAAACGGGAGAGCCAATCCAGAAACCAGCAGAAGATTGTTGAGAGAGCTGGAAAGCTCCATGACAAGGTGGTTCTTTTCTTGGAATCTTTCAGCGCAGTAGGATACGAACTTGGGCAGGCTTCTGAAGCTTATGAGAGGGCGATGGAGCAACTGAGCTCCGGATCTGGGAACGTGATTAGGCAGACTGAGATGCTGAAGGAGTTAGGTGCAAAGACAAAGAAGAGTCTACGAGAAAAGAGTGGTTTGAGGAGTCTAGCAGAAAGGGCGGAAGAGGAGGAGTCATTGCCTGAGGCCGCTACGGAGGGTCATGATTCACTGGGAGAGCCACGGGTTCAGTGAAGTAGTGAAACTTCCTGAAAAATACACGGTGTTGGATCTTTCTGCAGGACAGTGGATCGCTCCGAAGACTGTCTTCAGTATTGGCAAGTATGACGAGCTCAGACCCGGGATGTACAATACCGAAATTTTTCATGGTGAGCGCTTTCTCCATGTGGGGATCGATATTGGGGCACCTGTTGGAACTCCTTGCATGGCATTCATGGATGGAGAGATATCCCACTTCGGGTACAATCCTGATCCGGGGGACTATGGGAATGTCCTGATCACCAAGCACTATTTAGACGGAGTTACCCTTTGGGCACTATACGGACATCTGAGTTCTGAATCCATAGAAAACAAGACTGTGGGCCAGAAGATTGTTGCTGGAGAGGTTATCTCATGGTTCGGGGAAGAGCATGAAAATGGAGGTTGGGAACCACATCTCCACTTTCAGCTATCTTTAGTGGAACCTGAGACGCATGATCTTCCGGGAGTGGTAGCACCCAAGGATAGGGAGGAAGCTTTGAGATGCTATCCAGACCCTAGGCTGGTTATGGGCCCACTCTACTGAATTGAGGCTAAGTGCCCCTTCAATGACTCTATCGCAGGCATTTCAGATGGATCCTCACCAGTGAGTACTGCTAGTCCTATTGACACCCAATCAGTTACGTGAGCGGCATATAGCAGCCTCTCCAGCAAGCTTTCTCCCTCACACTCAATGACCCAAGAGGGAGTCGATTCGATCTCTCCAAGCAGCCACTCCATCCTTGCACTTGTCCTCGGATGCAGATCTTCGCACGAGAATAGCAATAATGCACGATTATTCGCAGACTTACTAGTCCATGCTACAATCTCATTGTGATTCATCTCAGGTACCTCTGTGGCGCCTGCGAACATCGCCGAATTCTCATTCAACTGACAAGAAAAACGGTATGCTGCTGACCCTAGGCATGTTGGAGCGACGATCCCAATTTCGCTTCCAACTAAGGAGCGTGCCAGTGTTGCAGCCATTCCAGCGTTGGTGGACAAGTCTGATTCTGCAGATACTTGGGAAAGTCTGCCAAGCATGGAAGATATTTCTTCTGAGTTTGGCCTAGGTAGTATTCCGAGTTCCCAGCATGCTGACAATTGAGTCCCGAAGATGTGCCCAAATGCAGAACGGGGCATTTGTCCTGGAGGAACATTGAGGCAAACTGAGTCGCCTGCTTGCGAGAGAATATCCTCCAATTCGCCGCCGGAGCAAATCCCGACAACGGTCCCTCCTGCTGAAATTACCTCTCTGACGCCATCCAGAGTCTCCTCTGTATTTCCTGAATAAGACGTGGCCAATACGAGCCACTCTGGTCCCCACCAACTAGGCAAGCCATAGTTGGACCAGACTACGAATGGCAACCCTCCCGAATCATCTGAGAGGGTCTTCAGGAACAAACCTCCTGCTCCTGAGCCACCCATCCCCAGACAGAGGACGCCGTTCCAGTCAGAGTCTTCGACCATGCCCAATTCTGCAGACATTGAGGCCTGAAGATCATCGACGAACTTCCTAGTGAAACCTGCCATGTCACCAGGGTCAAGTTTGGAAAGCAATTCTTCGAAATCGGGTTCGCTCATTTCCTCCCTCCTTTGCCAGACACAGGTAGTGCCACCCATCCCCCATCTATGAAGCCGATGCGCAATTCTAACTTCTCCCCATCATCATCGTATGGAAGTGCAACGGTTGAGACCTTGTAGTCTGATGGATCCATGAATTCGGCGGCAGAGCTGTCTCGATTAAGAATCTGCACAGTACTCTGATCAGCGAGGGCACACACCACACTGGAAGACTCCATGTCCCGCCATGTAGCTCCTGATCTCTCAAATCGAGAGACCTTCCTAAGAATTGGTCCGTCCTTCTGCCAGCTATCTACCATCCAAAGGGATTTCTTGAATCTAACCACATCGCCAATGGAGTAAGCAGGCTTTCGGTAGCTGAGAGTCAGTCGTGAAACCTCGACACCCTCGTTAACACCTACTACGGTTGAGCTCTCTTTGACGGATCCACCGAATGATCTGGTGAGTTTCCTGCCCCATGTCCTTGCAAGGCTCTTGGATCCTAGCTGGAGATCCCAGCCTCCTGTCACTGGGCCCTCCTTTGAGACGAAGAACATGGGATTTGTCTCCATCGAATCGAGCAGTTCGTCCAAGGTCGATCTGAGATTTGATAGTTCTTCTTCGTTCAGTTTCCTTCCGGCTGATCTTAGTTGTACGGTTGCCTCGAAGTAATCCCCATCCTTCCTCGTACAAGGTGTGCAAACCGCATTACTAGTCTGCAGCAATGGAGTGTGCGAGTCATGGAATGTGTAACCTTCTATGGTCCCTGATACTTCTACATGCAATCTGTTTGTTCTCTGGTCTATTTCCTGGACGGAGAAATCCACTGAAACCTTCTTTGCCCTCTCCTCGAGAACGAGATTCTCCCTAATTCTCAGATTTGCTATCCCATCTCTGTCCATAATCGACCACCCCCCTCTGATTTCGAAAGATTCGCACTTAGCGCAGCGACTCTGTTGGATTGTTTCGGGCATCTTCGAAAGGGTAGTCCTCGCCCTTAGGCAAGACTCGCAGAATCTGTCTGTTGATAGTGGTGGGTCGGCCCCACAAGTGATACAGAAGGCCCCTCCGGACATATGATTCTCGGTTCTCCGCTCAGACACCCCGTTAGAAGACTTCCTAGAAAGTATGGAGTCATTCCTCAGAATCTGAAATTTGCTTCCTAGCCATCTTCCTCTTTAGTGCAATGAGGGTAGAAATCCTGCTAAAAGAATAGGATCCAAGCAAGATTGTCAGCAATGCATAAGTCACAAGAGCAGCAGTTTCCCCGGTCAATTAATCGCCTCACTATCGATTTCCCTATTCATCTCCTCTAATTCCCCCCTAAGAGTATGAATCGAGGAGTTTAGTATGACTAATCCGATGAAGATGATCATGAACGAAAATGCCCCCAAACCCATTACTTGCAAGATTTCTGGATCGACTCCAGTCTCCCCTGATTCTCTAAGAATAATGCCTGGATGTCGATTCCTCCAGATTGTAGTTGCAGCTGCAGTAATTGGGACTAGGACGAAACCAAACAAACCCACAGCAGCTAGCGTGTCTCTTGTTTCATCCCCATCAGGCTGACTCCTTAGCGAGATGACCAGGAACATTGCTACCAAAGTCAATAGGGCATAGGTGTTTAGCCTTACATCTCCCCAATCCCAAGGTACGCCCCACTCAACGGACCCCCAGATTGGTCCAGAGATTATCACTCCAAGTCCAAAGAGGAGGCCAAGTTCGGAGCCAATCACGACCATTCTCCAACCCCTCTCGGAGCGCTTGGAGTACCACAATAAGGCTCCGAGGAAGAGAAGTGAGAAGGATAAGAAAGAAGCCCATGCGAAGGGAACATGCCAATAGAGGATACGATAAGCCCCTGGGGCGTTCCAAGAGTCTGGATTCACTAGAGGGGCCTTGAAGAAACCTAGGAAAGCCGTGACCAGCGCAAATGACAGCCCTACAACTGTGATAGTGATTGCAGGGTCCTTGTATTCGCCCATAGCACAGCGAAAAACAACTCAGTCATGAATGCTATTGGTCAATAATCTGGAATTAACACTGCAGCAAGCCAAACTAGGGCGGAAATTAGGCTAGCTAGAATGCAAGTTACAAGTGGCTCATGAATTGACAAGCCCCAAGTCATTCCATCGTCAATAATGGAAGAAAGGGCATCAGTTAGTTCAAGAAAAGGCCAGACGAGAACTACAAGAAGTAGTGGCGCCGGTGCCATAGAGGACCTAGAAAGATCAGAGACCAAGAGGTGTAGAGCAGTAGCAGCAATCGCTAGATCAATCATTGCAAAGGCTGGAATCCACAACCACATCATGACCTCCGAGAAAACTTGATCGTCGACTGAGCCTGAGAGAATGAACCATGAGAGGTATGTGAGAGGAATTGGCAATAGAATGGATGCCCCGGTAATTGAGAATGCTGGCCTTGCCATTGGTCCCACGACGGCTTTCCACCAACGTCCACAGTCGGACTCCGCTAGCCTGGACACTAGTGCCGGGGAAGATACCGAAGCAATAAATGCCGGAGCGAGTATCAACGCGGAAAGAAGTCTACTATCGTGAGACTGGAGATCAAAATCCATTACCAAGGCATAGGAGAGGAGAATCGCAACGATTGCTGGCGTCGCTCTTCCCACTGTCTCAATGGGATTTCTCATCTCCATCCTCATCGACCATCGAAATAGAGATGAGAGTGTACTCTGCTCACTGGCCTCACCGGGCATCGGCAATTGCAATTTTCCCCCTAGAGATTCACCCGATGATTCTATGATTGCCTTATTCTCGATGGACAAAATCCTGTCTGCACACGATGAAATCTCTTTATCGTGAGTCGCTATCAAAATGCCGTGACCCATGGAAGACAGGGTTCTAATCCAACATCTCAGTGTCTTCTTTGCTGATTCGTCGAGGCCTTCTGATGGCTCATCCAGAATAGCCACCCTAGGTGTTTGACTGAGTACTGCTGGAGCCAGCCCACACAAAATAGCTAGTCGACGCCTTAGCCCCCCGGACAGATGGGCCACGCGATCTTGGGACCGATGTTGAAGGCCCCAATGCCCCAATAAATCCAATATTTGCTGATTTTCAGTTGAAACTCCGGAAACTGACAAGGAAACCGACAATCTCTCTGACACAGTCTCGTCACCACAAATTCCTCCTCTCTGGAGAGTCAATCCCATTGGAGGCGGGGGGTTTCTCCTACCCTCTGAATCTCTAACGGTAATTGATTCCCCCCCTTCATGCCAAATCACCTCGCCGGACCTTAATGGCAAGATGCCTGCAAATGCCTCAATCAGAGTAGTCTTTCCAGAGCCATTCTCCCCTAGTATGGCCACAACTTCTCCACATCCAAGGGAGACTGAAACTTCCTCCAGAACCTTGAATGGCCCTCTATGAACCTCGATTCCCGATACTTGCGCAAGTGGAGATGTGTCCATGACGTGCCGGCAGGGTACTTTCATTTTGATTGTTCCATATCTGCGAATCCCTCTTTAGAGCAAACATCTGGCCCTAGATGATGACTGGGGACAGGGACTTTTTCTGGGGCCAACTGGAGTCAATAGACTTCATCTGGATAACGATTATTTTCTTGTTAGCATTTGGACCCTTGGTTTTCGCTTCGAGAAAGGGCGATAGTGTGGCCCTTGCTACAGTGCTGTCACTACTGCTTGTACATTTCGTCCAGTACTTCTTGACAGTTATTGAGGGCAGCTTGTTCAGTTTCTATCCAATAGACCTCTTCAGCGTAATACCTAGCCTAGCTGGTGAGCCTTCACATCTTCACAGAATGTTCACTTCTGCGTGGTTGCATGCAGACTTTTTGCATGTTCTAGGAAATGTCCTGGTGATTGCCTTAGCGGGAGTTCCTTTGGAACAGAGACTAGGTCCGAAAAGATGGATTGCAATTTACTTCATTGGATTTCTAGGTGGGAACATTGCATGGATATTGTCTCACCCCAACTCTGGCGTTCCTGCAATAGGGGCGAGTGGTGCTGCATTCGGCCTAATTGGGGCGTACATGGCCTGCTGGCCGGAGGACAAAATTGAGTTCCCTCTTATTTTCATGATCCGTGCATGGCCAGTATGGCTGATTGCATTCGTGAGACTAGGACTTGAGATTTTCCAAATGTATTCTATTCAGAGTGGAACCGCAGGAGAAACAAATATTGCACATTTGGCTCATATCGGGGGCTTCTTCCTAGCTTATATTCTTGCCAGACCGATTGCAAAGGGGGCACCGAGTCCGATTGGGGGAGAGGTGGCCGACGGAGCCTTTTCTTCATTGTCTGATCAGATTAGAAAACAGGCTACTTCTAGGATGGGGGAATTGAGTAATGACCCTTGGGAAGAGGCAGGGAGGGGATTAGGGGGGAGAGCCCTGAGGGTCCTAACCAAGTTAAGGGAAGAGGGTGACGAGTTGGAGACTAGAAGGGCTTGGTTAGAGGAGCTCTCTGAGAACACGATTTGCCCGGTTTGTGATGGTGAATTAGTTACAATAGATGATGGAGGAGTTTGTAGGCTAATTTGTTCCTCCTCCCCCAGTCACATTAGGTGGCCATAAGTGACTATCTGATGGACACCTAATGGTTGGAGTTATACAGGCCTTGACATTGGCTCTCTAAGAGAGCCATGGCCAGAAGTTCAGGAATTTTATTTCCATTTGCAATCACAATTCTGTTTTTCTTGCTTAATGTACCCACTGGAGCGGCACATGTTACGAATGAAGAGAAAATCGAATCTTCATCTTTTTTGGATGGCGAATCGGACATCCCTGCATTGAAATGTGGTGAAGAAGACTGCTGGAAGGATAGGAATCCGAGTCACACCCCAATCGATTCGAAGCCCCCGGCGATGGAGTTTGGTTGGTGGCATGGTTTCTGGTCGGACGACGATTCAAATGGATTCGATGATAGGCTGCAGCTAATCGTTACTGGAAGCAGAGAATCAGTCTCAATGACATCAATCATGGGTGAAGATGGCAGGGCAACAGTGGCAATAATTGTACACTACGCTTGGCATCCTGGAGATTCAGACATTGACTCTATCAGAGGGGTAATTGAACAGCATGGATGGGAAGAAGAAGGGTCCTGGTTCATGATTATGGATCATCTGGATGCAATTGTCTTGGATCACGTCCCAGTAAGTTCTCTGATAGAAATCTGGGCTCTCGAGGGAGTTGTTCTTGTGGAAGAGCAGAATGTAATAGCGCCATATCTTAACCACGCAACAAAGGGTTCCAAGGTGAGGGTTTCCGGTGTTTATGATGAGGCCCTCAGGGGCCTTGGATACCATGGCTCAGGCAAAGTAATTGCGATTCTGGACACTGGAGTAGACAATGAGCACTTCTCTCTGGATGATTTCTCAGATAACAACAAGGACAACTCGAAGGATCCAAACGACCTCGAAGATCCCAAGTGGGTGGGAGGGTGCGATTCAACTGGAGTAGGGCAATCCGGATGCAATGATGAGGATCCAGATGATGGGGATGGCCATGGGACACATGTGGCAGGAATAGCGCTGGGAACAGGAGATTCTAGCCGGGATAATCAGGGTTATGCCCCTGGTTCTTATCTGGTTGACGTGAAGGTCATGCAGGATTACGGAGGAGGAAATTCACAGTCCATTCTAGCCGGCCTACAGTGGGTGATAAACAACAAAGACACAGATTGGGGGAACAATGCTTCAAGCAAGGGCATCCATGTCGTTTCAATGTCATTCGGCAGAGCTAGTTCGGCAGTTGGAGAAAACAACGAAGATGGGACATCTGCAGAAGGTAATCTGGTCAATCAAGCTTCAGAAAATGGTTTAGTCTGCGTGGCAGCGATAGGAAACGATGGAGCTAACAACGTAAACTCGGTAGGTGCAGCGGACACCTCAATCACAGTTGGATGGCTAGATGACAAGGGCTCTATTGAACGAAATGATGACTCCATTAGTTCAAACTCCAACTACGGGCCGAGATCTGATGATGGGGATAGCGACTCCTGGGATGAGCTGAAGCCTTGGGTCGTAGCACCGGGTTCAAATATCAACTCTGCAGAACACGCCGAATCATCCGGAATAATACCTGGATCTGAGGTAAATAGGGCCAGCGACAGATACACACAGTTGTCTGGTTCGAGCATGTCCACTCCTGCAGTAGCGGGACTTGTTGCAATAATGCTGGAAGTTGGCGAAATGAGAAAGATGCCCTTTATGGAAGAGGATGATCCGGGAATCGAGAGATTCGAAGCGATTAGGAATTTTCTAGCAGGTGGCTCGGAATTCAGGAGTAGTTGGACGGTTGACGAGACTTTCCAAGACAATAGTTGGAACGAGAAATACGGTTTTGGAATCATAGACGGGGGAGATGTGGCCAGCCTAATGTTCGGAGGGGGAGGGGGAGTGAACGAAAGTGGGGGCCCTCAGGCACCTCAAGAGGGAAAATGGGTGGATATCGAGAGTCCTGCTGCCTATTCTTGGCTTGTAGAAGACAAGGCATACAATCTTCGTGGCCATGTCAACGAGCACGGCGAGAACAATGGAACAATAGAGCAAGTGGTAGTTAGGGTAGAGATGGAATACAGGAAGTCACCGGATACCCCCAAAGAGGCCATCAACATATTGAACTGGTCAAATCCCATTTGGAATGGCGTCAATTGGACTGCTCCCTTCGAAGTGCCGGATCTTCCCGATGAATACACTGGCGTCTCAGTTACTGGGATGGTAGCTGCTAGAAATGACATAGGCAGGTGGAGCAATACGACTGAGTTTTTCTTCCCTGTAGGCAGGGTTAACCTCACCCTTGAGGGACCAAGTGGCCAGGGCGAATTGGATGGAACCGTTGAGATCTACGGAGAATTTCAATCGATTGGCAATGCAACGGTCCAATGGAGGTTGGACAGTGAAGATTGGCAGGACGGGGCGAATTATCATGACGGATTGTGGACGACAGAAGATCGAGATGGTCAGAAGCACGCTACTTCGAGATACAAGGGGGATGGGAGCGTTGATCCTGACTTCCAAGGCCATGCATATTGCGCTCACATGTTCAAGGATCAAGACAATTCATGGAACGGGGGAGAAGAAAAGGTAGACTGTCGTGATTCCGATGATGGTTGGGCCCAATGGAAATTCAACTGGGATACGACACAGCACAAAGACGACGAATACAGGCTATCCGTGAGAGTCATCAGTGCGGTTGGGGTCATGTCGGATGAGGTTAGGAGGATTGTGCGGATCGATAACATTGAGCCAATGCCGGACTTGCTTTTCGTTAGTAAATCGATTTCTGTACAAGAATTCGGCATCCCAATGAAGGAATCATACGTAAACTCGTTCTTGGAAGTCAAGGCTACAATAAGGAATACGGGAGATAAGGCTGCAACGGACGTAGGAATATCGCTAGAAGAGTGGGGGGAGAGGCGAGACGAATATGTGATCTCAAACATAGACGCCGGACAGTTCGTTGAAGTAGTCCTTTATTGGAATCCCATGACTCCCGGAGACGCGCTGTTATCAATCTCAATAGACCCAATAAACTCAATTCAAGAGTTGGACAAAAACAATAACGACCTTTCGGGGACCTTCTCAGTCTCCCCCAGGCCCGAGGGAATTGATCTTGCAATTAGGTCTGGGTCGATTTCGGCAGCAACTGTCTCAAGCCCCATTCCAAGACTTGACGAGTCGGCAGTTATCCAAGTTAGAGTTGATAATCTTGGTTCGGAAGATGCCTATGGGGTCTTTGGAACTCTGGAGGTGATGACTGACCGAGGGTGGGAGCAAGTCGCAAATTCCACAATCCCATTCGTCCTTGGTGGGTCTCATTCAATGATTTCTTTCCCATTTATTCCGAATGTTTCTGGCCCCATTGAAGTGAGGGCAAGTGTTGACACCGAGAGCGGGGGAGAAAATGAGAGGTCGGACAACACACTTGTCAAAACACTTCTAGTCGACAGTACAACATTATCCGGGCCGAGGGAGGCTTCTCTAAATCCGGGAGAGGCCCCCGTATCTGTAGTCAGCCTAGATAGCGAGGAGGGGGATGACCTGCTCATCAGTGAGAAGGACGGTGCCCTAATGATGTACAAATTGACTGAAAACAGGAACCTAGTGGAATGCAATAGCGTAATAGAAGAGAGATGGGCTGGGGATGTAAAAATTATTGGTACCGAGGATGGTTTCGCGCATATTGTCTGGACGAGAAGATACATCGGCCCCAATTGGTTCCTGATGCAGACTCTCAGTTACTCCACAATTGACTCCAGTTGCAGAATCTCCCCAGCTCAGGATTTATTGCCAGGAATCCCTCTTTCGGATGGAAAGTACTGGGGAATCGATATGGACGTCAGGGACTCAGAGATTCTGGTTTCTGGATACCATAGGGATGTTTTCAGTGGAGGTAGTCTTGAGGATGAGACAAACATCTTCCTGCTTTATTCGGAAAGCCCGACTTCCTCTGACGACTGGAAAATACAGATGGAAATAATCCAAAACATAGAGGCTGATCCAATACAAAGATGCCCATTATCAATCGAATTTGGTCACGAGCAGGCACATATCCTGTACCAGACCATAAGGAATGATACTACTGGGGAAGACAGGCTCGGAATTTGGTACTCTCATGGAAAGGTAGACCAAGAAAGTTGGGCATATAGGAAGGCTGTAGGAGATGAAGCGTCACTGCCAGAACTCATCGTTATCGAAGATGAAGACGGCGATATCTTGGTCTCGCTTTGGGGAGAAGGGGAGGCACAGGAGTCAGAACTGGTGGTCTTCGTCACAGATTCTAATTTCGTGCCCGATGAAGGCATGGAAACTAGGATTGCAGCAAGAGGGATGACTGGCATCGGCATGGTAGAATCCGAAAGGGGGATACAGGTTCTCTTTGACAGAGTTGGGGCCAGTGGCCCTCAAGTTGAATATGGATTAATTGATACGGAAAGAGGTTGGATTGGACTGTCGAATACATTGACGCGCGGGCAATACAAATCAATGGACAGGTCTGAAGAGTCGCGAGAGACGATTATGATATTCGCCTCGTCTGATGGATGGCAAATTAGGACTTTGATCGACGATAGTTCATCGAATAGGGGCGGGAGTCTGGCGGATCAACTCAGATCCTCTCTTGGATTGGATCAGGAGAGTTTCGAAATTCTACTGATTGGGGTCGCATTAGCTGTTCTAATTCTTGGAATGGTAACTATAGTTGGCCTTTCTGCTCAGGGAATTAGATGGGCCGGTAGAAGGAGCACCATAGACAAAGACTCTAGCGTAATGATGGAAGATGATGTAGTAGACCTATTAGGCGATGCTGACCTTTCTGTTGGATCTGATGAGGTCGAGATAGTCATAGGTGAAAGCGACGAAGATGATGAAACTGGTAGCAAGACTAGGAGAGAGAGGAGAGAGAGGAGGAAGAATGCTGAAGCAGCAGTCGAAGAGACGACTGAGCAGCCATACTTGGAGGCTGTTCCAGATGTGCTCCAGACATCTGTCCAAATTACTGGCCTAGTTTCTGGGCAAACATCCTGTTTTGGTTGTGGAAGCAGGGTCGTTTTGGAGTCCGGGGTCAGGGCAATGAAATGCCCAATATGTGAAACGAAAATAGAGCTCTGACTGAGTATGCCGGCAATCCTACTCGCCTCCGCTTCTGAAAGAAGGCGCATGATGATGGAGGAGTTATCCTCCGAGGAAAGCATAGAGCTAAGATTCTGTACTTTGGATGGAGAAGAGCCAGCGCCTTCCTCGGGATTGGAAGTAAATCTGCAAGTAGAGGGAGCTTGTTTGAACAAGGCAAGGTTCGTAGCACTAGAGAAAAATAAGGCTGAGGGATTTGATATTGTCGTGGTTTCAGATACTTTGGTTGAGGACCCAGATGACTTTCAAATGGCATTGGGAAAGCCCAAAGACGAGTTTGAAGCTACTTCGACCCTAATTAGACTCTCGGGTAGGAGGCACAAAGTATGGTCATCTACGGCCATAATCAATAGGGGATCGGAGGGGATGCCCATTGGATCTGGCTGGAATGCGAGGATATTTACGGACTACTCAATTGTTGAATTTGACGAGATTGATTCAGAAATTATGGAGTATTTGATCGGTAACGGATCATGGATTGGAAAGGCAGGAGGATATGATCTAGCTGGGGATGGAGGGAAATTCTCAAGGATTATTATTGGAGATGAGTCGACCGTTCTGGGATTGTCTATCGGTGCAGTTGAAGAACTCAAAAGAATTCTATCTTAGACAAATGTTACTCCGCCGAACTTCAGAATGAAATCTTGCTGAATCTCATCGAACCATTCGAGCATAGATGAGTCGAATCTGACTGAGTATATCTCTTCATCCGCTAACAAGTCATCCTGAATTCCCTTAAGTGTGCCAGGAGCAGCCCCACAGGAGATACAAGCGCCATCTAGACCTACTACAAGAGCAAGTCTTCTTTGTTTGTTTTTCCCAACTTTAATCTCCCCCCTGGATACCAATAATCCACCTCCGTGACTCTCCAGTGCAGCCCTAACCGGGCCCAATCTTGACATTAACGCAGGAATTAAATCCAAATCTTCTGACTCGAATAACTTGAGAAGTGAGAGAGAGGAAAGTCTAGAAATCTCATTCGGATCGTATTTCTCATTTATGACTCGTTTTGACTCTGAATGAATTATTTCTTCGATCTGTGATCTATACCTGTCCTCCAGTCCATCTGAGGTCTCTTCTTCAGATTCATGGCGCCGATTCACATTAATGCGGGATACAAATGCATTATAGGGTAATCGAAAAATGAGGAGGAAATTGAAAAGATAATCGATGCCCGCCTCGTACATGAGTGTTTCAGAGAGCCCATATTTGCTTGAAATAAAGAATCTGCATGCAGGGATAAATGGAAATGAAATATTGAAGGGAATAGAGCTGAAAATTGCCCCTGGTGAGATACATGCAATCATGGGCAGAAATGGGAGTGGGAAAACGACTACTGCAAATGTCATCATGGGCCATCCTGACTTTGATGTAGAACTCGGAGATGTGTTGCTAGAAGGGAAAAGCATCCTAGAAATGGAAGCATGGGAGCGTGCTAGAAAAGGTGTCTTTCTGTCCTTCCAGTATCCACAAGCAGTCCCTGGACTTCAGGTAGGTAATTTTTTGAGAAAGTCAGTTGCAAACATAAGAGGGGAGGAAGAAGCAAAGGGCTCAAAATTTAGAGAGCAGCTCACAGATGCCATGGAAGCTCTAGACATACCGAGGTCATTTATGGCGAGATATGTTAACGATGGTTTCAGTGGTGGGGAAAAGAAGCGTTTCGAGATTTTGCAGCTAATGCTACTTAAGCCGAAACTTGCAGTTCTCGATGAAACCGACAGTGGACTGGATATCGATGGAATCAGAACGGTCTCTGAGGGAGTCAATGCGGCTATTAGAGGGACAAACTCGGGAGCATTGATTATTACTCACTACTCTCGAATTCTTGAGCATGTTCAACCTGACAGAGTCCATGTCCTACTTGATGGTAGAATCGTCTCCTCTGGAGGTCCAGAGCTTGCTACAAAACTTGAAGAGAAGGGTTACGAATGGCTCAGTAAGGAGTGAGTGATAAGATGCCAGAGAACAACGAGGCCAGAGAAGCAGTGGGAGAATACAAAGCAGGATGGCATGATCCTGAAAATTCAACAATTAGATTCGACTTTGGTCTTTCTGAGGAAGTTGTGAGAGAAATATCCAATCTTAAGAATGAGCCTGAATGGATGACTGAAGTCAGAGTTAGGGCGTTCAAACACTTCATGAAAAGGCCGATGCCTACTTGGGGAAACATGTCGATGTTGGAGGAAATTGACTTCGACAATATCTGCTACTTTCTGAGATCATCTGATTCAACCAAGAATGACTGGGATGACGTGCCAGATGACATCAGAAATACATTCGAAAGGCTTGGAATACCAGAAGCAGAGCAGAAGTGGTTGTCAGGAGTAACAGCTCAATACGAGTCAGAAACAGTGTACCACAGCATCCGTGAGGACTTGGAAAAGCAAGGGGTAATTTTCCTAGATATGGACAGCGGGCTGAGGGAATATCCCGAGATCGTGAAAAAGTGGTTCTGTTCGGTAGTGCCCTACTCTGATAACAAATTCTCTGCGCTGAATACTGCAGTCTGGTCAGGTGGATCTTTCATCTATGTCCCAGAGGGAGTTCAAGTTGAGATGCCCGTACAGGCATACTTTCGAATCAACGCGAAGAATATGGGGCAATTTGAAAGAACACTGATTATTGCTGACAAAGGAAGCAGCATCCATTACGTCGAAGGATGTACCGCCCCAACCTACTCGACTGACTCGCTACACTCAGCAGTGGTGGAATTGGTTGCACTTCCGGGTTCACACATTCGTTACTCGACTATCCAAAACTGGAGTTCTAATGTGTATAACCTAGTTACAAAGAGAGGGATAGCTCATGAAAATGCAAAGATTGAGTGGGTAGATGGAAACATCGGAAGCAAACTCACCATGAAGTACCCTGCTGTAATATTGAAGGGGGAAGGGAGTCATGCTGAGGTGATCTCTGTGGCATATTCTGGAAAGGGGCAACATCAGGATGCAGGGGCAAAGATACATCATTTAGCATCGAACACTACCAGTAAGATTCTATCCAAGAGTATCAGCAAGAATGGTGGTAGGGGGTCTTACAGAGGAATGGTCACAGTTTCTCCAAAGGCTGAAAATTGTAAATTGAACGTAGTCTGCGATGCACTAATCCTAGATGAGGGGAGTAGGTCCGACACATACCCTACAATGGAAGTAGCTAACCCAACAGCAAGATGCGAGCACGAAGCCAGTGTTTCAAAGATTAGTGATGACCAATTATTCTATCTAATGAGCAGAGGCCATTCCGAGGAAGAGGCCCTAGCTATGATTGTCAATGGCTTCTTCGAACCATTCACTAGAGAATTGCCAATGGAATATGCAGTGGAGTTGAATCAGCTGATGGCCCTGGAAATGGAAGGCAGCATAGGTTGAGGTTGGGATGGATTCTGCCTCTAGATACCTAAGTTTAGGGAAACCTGATAGATCGAATCATCTGTGGAGGTATACTCCTTGGAAAAGAGTTCATCCCACTGGTGAAATTTCTGAAATTCCTATGCTAGAAATGCCATCATTGAGCCTCAAAATGCTTGATGGATCTGAGCCCCAGGATGGTATCAGATTGGAAAGAAGGGAAGGGTTAGAACCTGACTTCTCAAACTGCGACACTCTGACTAACTCATTTCTTCATGCTTCGACGGGGTCTTCGGCATGGGCTCTGGTAGTTGAAAGGGGATTCACCCCCGACAAACCATTAGTTTTGGAAATTCATGTGGAGGATTCGAGGTCGGTGGCTCACATTTCGCTAGAGGTTGGGGGGGCGTCTGACTTTGAGTTGGTCACCAAGATTACTGGTAGTTGTGAATGGTTTGGGTTACTTAGAACCGGTTGGATTGGAGATGGTACGGTAATGAATGACGTTGTTCTAGGGCTCCAGAAGGATGGGACCTTTTTGCGAACAGATTCAATTTCAATTCATCGTGATGCGCAAGTTCGTGCAGGTACCATTTCTTCGGGCTCAGAGAGAACAAAATCAGATCTAAGATTCAATTTGTCCCATCCCGGAGGGAGTGTTAGAGTTCTAGGTTCAATACTTTCTGCAAATAAAATGCATCTTGATCACCATATAGAAATACACCATGAGGCTCCGGAGACCTTCAGTCGATTATCTTGGCACTCTGCTTGTGGTGGAAGTAGCAGGACAATAGGAACTGGGATGCTAAACATTAGTGAAGGATCGAAGGGGGCAGACGCATCGCAGATTTTCCATAATCTTCTCCTTTCAAAATCCGCCGAGGCAGATTCCATACCAGAGCTTGAGGTTATGGAGAATGATGTAGTGGGTTGCGGCCATGGTACTGCCAACGGCCCCATTGACGAGGAACAAATGTTCTACCTCAAAGCAAGAGGTTTCAATGATGAAGGGGCCAATAGTGTGTTGATTGCCGCCTTTCTCAATTCAACTCTCTCCGAGATGGGTGGAGTAGAAATACACGACTGGTTGGTAAGTGAGCTTTCGGCCCAACTAGAGACTCTCAATACGTGAAAAAGTGAGAAAGTAATTTGTACCACTTTGAGAGTGGGGCTTCATGGAAACCGATCATTGCAAGGACATCTCATGTCTATGTGGTTTCCAGGGTTTGGCGATACCGATGCGCCAGCACATGGAGTGCCCTCGATGCAAGAGGGTTGTTGAAGCATGCTGCGAAGGTTTGGCAGAATATCGATGAAGTGATGAGGAGTCTTTTGGATACTCGATGACCATTTAATCTATGAATTAAATGAGTCTGCGTATACTCGGGAAGAATGGCGCAGAAAAATGGATTGGTTGGAAGGAGTCGTGAGAAAAAGGTCTCATTAATCCTAGGGGGTTTTTCATTTATCCTTCTAATTCTGTTCTTTCTCGCGCCCAGTTTTCTCCCCGAAGATTCGGTTCCCAAACTATCAGGGCGTGCAAATCTGATCGATTACGCTTTCGAGGATAGTTGGGGGAATGGCCAACATGGAGAAGATTCTGAAGTCGGGCATGACCAATCCCTCAATGGAGGTTCGTTTGCATGGAGCGAATTGAATCCATTTTGGGCCTTGGCATACGGTTTTGGCGATTTGAATTGCCACCAAAAACATGAGAGATCATGGGAAATAAATGGAAATCAGATGCCAGTATGTACACGAGACATCGGAATTTTCCTAGGTTTCTCAATCGGGTGCATGTTATTCGGAAGCAGGGGCTTCAACAGATGGACTGTCAGAGACACCTTTCTCTCAGTAATTCCAGATAGTTGGCTTCAGTTAATTTATGAGAAGGATATGAGGATGATTTCAATGGTTTCGATACTCTTTTTGGGATTGATTCCAATGGGATTGGACGGAACAACACAATTGCTTCTAGACTCATACGAGTCGAACAATTTACTTAGAATTGTGACCGGTTTTGTGTCGGGAATGGTTGGTGGTTGGTGGTTCTGCTCCGCCTTCTCGGCCAGACCGAGGGTCTTCCAAGATGCTTCGGATGTCATTCTTCCAGCTGGTTCTAGACTAGTTATCAAGTGAGGCTACTTGCCTGTCCACCAGTCCACGAGATCGGCAATTTCCGTCGGCCCCTCCTCCCTCCCATAACCACTGCCAAGAATGGATAGTCGACAAATTGTGTCAATCAATGCGCGGTCATGAAGCCCGGATTTGATCAATTGCCCCATACAAAAACGCAAGTGGGTACTGGGATTTCTTGATTGCCACTTATTGATTGCATTCCGGAGTGGCCAGATTGCTAAAACTAGCCTCCCAAAGGAGAAAACTTCCTCTCTAAGTTCGGATTTTGGAGCATCTCTACCCGCCAAATTCTTCCTTCGATAAACCCAACCCAATTCTTCAAGGAACTGTACTATCCTTTGAGTATGCCTCCTAGAGACACATCTGACAGGCCCCATGGCAGATCTGAGCTCAGAAATTTCAGCAGAATGAATTAGAGAAAGGGTACCGCAAACTGAAGACATGGAGTGATTAAGAATATTCTTCGGCCGATTATTGTATTTCGCAGATGAGGAATTAGAAGAAATTAGATCCTTATGATCGTTCTGAGCATTTTTTAGAACTTTCCAAGGTGATTCTCCTTCAAGCCACCCCAATTTCCTTTTCGGCTTCCCCACTCCGAAGCCGGAAAGAGTACTTTGGTTCTGAGATTCACTAATCATCGACCTGATTCTGAATTGATCTACTGTTTCCATTTCTACATTTATTGGATTTGGCCTAGTTTTCATGAATGAACGTATTGCTTCTCTCAGATTTTCACGTAGTTGCTTCTGCGTTCCTTCGTTTGAAATTGGGCCCAATATTGCCCCCATATCAAATGGAACGGGAGTCTCCAACTCTCCAGAGAGGAGTTTTCGATAACCCTCTCTGATCTGGATCTGCAATTCTGATGTTTCAAAGTACTCTTCTTTGCTGGAAAGACCACGAAGAGTTCCCCTTCTAATTCTATCAAGAGCGATTTCGGGATTGCAATCCACCCAGATACAAAGATCTGGAATTAAGGCTGCGGAGTTCATCTGGGCAGTCCTCTCAAGTCCGATTCCCCCGACAACCCCCTGGTAAACGAGGGATGAGTGTATGTTCCTTCCACTAACTACTGCCCTCCCCTCTTGTAGTCGTGGCAAAATCCAACCATGAGAATGATCTAACCTATCTGCAGCAAAAAGCCCGGCCTCCTGCTCAGGAGAAAGTTTCTTTTCTCTAACTGACTCTATAGCGAGCCTACCTAATGGGTGATTTCTCCGAGGTTCTGCTGTTTCCTCGACAGAAGTGAAGCAAAATTCAGACCGTAGAACGTCATGAATAATCTGCGCTGCAAGGCCCTTTCCACTTCCGTCCCCGCCTTCAACTGAGAACAGATACATGTTATGCCCTGCTGTCCTACTGGCGACTACCAGAAAACTGTTCCTTAGACAATGTCACTAGGGCCATTCCAATCAAAATTAAAAGAGGGCCTATGAAAATCATCCCCCTGCTCCAAAGACCCAAGAATGAGAGCCACCAAGATCTCCGGTAACTATTGCCGCGATACGCCTCAACTCCGCCATAGATGCCAGCCAATCCCAGAATAACAGTGAGTAGAGCGATTGCGGTTGCTATAGAAACGGATTGGGCCTGGTAGCTCTCTCCGCGTCTGTCAATTACATTCTCGCCGTTTCCTTCAGCCATGGTGATAATGATCTGGCTCTCGTCCCCGGGGACGAAATACAACTTGGTAGTATTGTTACCCGGATGAGTAAAGGAAAGCAGGACTGGTTTTCTTAGAACCTCCTGAATCTCGAATCTACCATTAGAATCGGTTAGAGTCTCCTTGCCAGTAGTTGCGCCCTCGACCGAAAGAAGTCTAACTCGGACTCCCTCAATTGGATCGCCACCGGAGTCGTTTCCAGATAGTGCAGATAGTACTATGCCGGTTACATCGGAATATTCCTCTGATGAGTCTAGAGTCCCATTTAGGATTTCGTCGGGATTAGCGGAAACTAGGAGAATTCCCAGTTGAACTCCTAGGAGACTACCAATAATTATCAGAACTGCTCCCGCAATCCTAGTGGATGGCTCCTCAGAGATGTCTTCTAGGAAGTAGTCGAAGTCGATACCACCCTCTTCACCATCGTCGTCCATGAAGTGTCCTAATGATGGGAGTCCTTGAAGTTGGGCGTTTCTGGATCTTTCTTTTTGCCGAAATAGTATAGAATAATGAATACTACTGAAATAGAGACTACAGAGATGATTTTGATTGGATAGCCCTCTAGTGATGCGTTCGTATGCTGCGTTACTTCTGGCTGCGTGAAATCGACCAGATAAAGCTCTGTCCAATTCTTACCTGTAATCCAGAATCCACCCGAAGATGGATCATAGGCAATTCCATTCAGGACTTCGTTAGCATCATTGCCTTGTTGGGAAGTGATTGAAACCGGACGGGCAAAGAATTCAACCATTCCAGAAGTGGAGGATATGCTAAGGATGATATCCTGCATCCAGACATTTGCAAAGATATTGTCTCCTACGCACTCTAGTTCATTGAGGTTCAATACTGGATGATTATCCCAAGTTACTTCTACAGTGTAATCGGTTTCGAAGCTTATTGGATCTCGAAATGATAGCTCAGAGGTTCCATTGGAAGTAATCAAATGTTGCCCATTGAAGCAAATTCCCCATCCTTCTCCTTCGAAACTAAAATTTCCAATTTGTGTGAAGTTAGAAATATCGAATTCTATTGCCACTCCAGCTTTCCATGTTAGCATTATGATTGACTTTCCCATTATGGTGATTCCTTCTCCAAAATAAGTTTCATTTATTGGTGTTTGACGAATTAACTCTCCATTTTGAGAATTGATCTCTGTTAATCTAGATTGGCCATAAAGTCCTGAGCCCTCAATAATTGAGTTATTCAGCACTTCCAGACCTTGGGTAAAAGAAGTAGAGTCGTGAGGCAATGTTCGGAGGATCTCGACAACTCTTTCTTCTGCGGGTTGTGGCAACTCTGCACCAATGGGCGGATTAGGCAGGAAAAGGAGGAGGATTAGCAGGGGGACGATTGATGCCCGCGGCCCCCTTCCCATGTACGAACGATGCTCCATCGATGTTAAAATACGTCCTCGAATGGTTTAGAGCAAATTATCTTACAAGGTGCTATTGATGATTGATGATTCGGAAAACTATGCAAATAGGATGACGGTTTCAGTAGTGGCATCTTTGCTAATGATTTTTGTAACACCAATGTTCTCTGATTGGTCCGAAGGCAGCACAACTGGGCATTCAAGGAGCTGTGTAAATTCCTGGTCTGTTGACGAAACTGACAATATGACAACCAGTGACGGGACATTTGCCGTAACCGTTGAGAAGATTTCCTCCAATTCAGCGATCTTTGTAGAAGATGGCCAGATCGTATCTTCGACCATATTGAATGACATTGTTTCCAATTGGGAGTCAATCATATTCCCCGCAGTAACTAGCTACTTCGGAAGTCCTCCGGATATCGATAGCAATTGCCAGGTAGAAGTAGCGATTCTATCTTTAGATGGCCCGGGAGGGGATATGGGTTACTTTGAGTCTGGAGTTTCATCACTCCGCGAGACGATATTCCTTGATATTGATGATCTCTCAGAGAGAAATAGTATCTTAGCGCATGAGTTCGGACAACTGATTCACCACGATATGGATCCTTTCGAATATCTGTGGATAGACGAGGGCGTTGCGGAGATGGTTGAGTTCCAGAGTTTTGGATCTTCTGTAGGGCTTGAGGAGAAGTCAAACTCCTGGACATTAAATTCCAGTAAGAGCCTTAGGTGGTGGGACGACAGGGAATCTGATCTTGGCGCTGGCTTCCTTTTCATGACATATCTGGAAGACAAACTTGGCGGCCCGAGTTCAATCAGGAGTCTGATTTCAGATTCTTCCTTGGGGGGTGCTGCAATCGAGAATCTAGCAAGAAACCCTGGTCCGGGGTCTACTCCAATAGGGACGACAATGAGTGAAATCTTTGCGAATTTTAGTGCAGCTATCACGCTCGATAGTTCTCAAGGAGCATTTGGATTCAGCGACATTGACTTTGTTGAAGACTGCTCATCAGGTGGCTTCTGTAGTGGTTCACACAGTGCTGAGAACGGTCAATGGTCTGAGGCATGGCAATCCCCTGGTCACTCAATTGAAGGCTGGGGACTCAAGTCTTTCAGATTCTCTAATGGGGATGGTTATCCGTTGAGTATTTTGGTCCAACCTGATCGTTTTGGGTTCGAAGGCGCAATTCTATCGAAAGAGGGGTCAACCGGAACCTGGAGCATGGGGGAGCTGATGATCGATTCTAGTGATGGACGAGGTACGGGACTAGTACCCGGATTTGGGAACACTACTTCCGAAGTGGTTTTGTTGGTCTGGTACAACTCACTTGTTGATGATTGTGATTTTGATTTTGCAAATTGTGGCATACTATCCGGAGGAAATTATCCATCGGGATCTTTTACAGTAAGTGCTAGTCAGGTCACCAGTCCTGCAGATGCCTCAATTGACTCTATAGTTGACTTTGATCGAGATGGTGATTCCCTAAGCGATAGTGTTGAGATTATAGTCAGCGTAAGTTCGAGTGCATTCTTCGAAACATTGTCTTTAGAATTCTCAGCTTTCACAAATAATTCCCTTCATGACTCTTCGGATTTCATTATCTCTGTTGGGAATTCTGAGCCAGAAATTCGCTCTGTTTGGTTCACCCCACCTTTCACAGGTGAATGGATGTTCACAATTAAGGTCAGGGACATCACAGGAAGTTTGCAGGATTTGTCGCAGTCACTGCCGCAACAAATCTTCAATATGAAACCGGTAGGCGCGGGTTCGATATCCTCCAATGAGACTCAGACATGGTTGCCGACATACATCTTCGGAGGAGGATATGACTCCTGGGGTTTTGGATTGGAGAACGGTTCTTTCGGGCACAATGAGACACCTCAATCATACATCTGGAATCTGGGCGATGGAAACACTTCCAGCTTGAAGAATCCAGTTCATTCATACTCAGAAGAAGGAGATTACGTGATCACCTTACTAGTGATGGACTATGGGGGTTTCTTTTCTGAATCAAAATCATGGTGGATATCGGTAAATGACACCTCCGAGCCCGTTCCAGAGATTTCCGTAGATGGTTTGGCAATTGTTGGAGAATTAGTTGTGCAAACAAATCAAAGAATTCAGTTTTCTGCATTTGGAACTTCAGATAATGTTCCAGTTAGCAGGTTATTCTTCTCATGGGATTGGGGGGACGGTGCTGCAATCTCGGGGTTGGGAATCTTTGAAGTGGGTCACTCTTGGGCGGATGGGAGCAGTGAAGGGACTGTTTACTCACTTGAGTTATTTGTCAGCGATGGGCGGCAGTCCTCACAGAAGACTGTCCTAGTTAGAGTCATGAATAGGGAGCCGAGTCAGATCTTCTCGGAAAAGTTGGAAGCTTTTGCAATCATCCCCCTGCCAATGCCGGATATATTTGAAGACGAAGATGGGATAATTGTTGAACACAGATGGACATTCGAAGGAGGAGTTAACTTTGGAGGGGTCGGAGTGTCATTGGCTTCTGATTTCACTCAAACAAGTTCATCCGATACTAATCCGGTAGTTAGCTGGAAAGAGCCTGGAATGAAGAATGTGACTCTCGAAGTCATTGATGATGATGGGAACTCATCAATTGCAACTTTGGAGGTTGATGTCCTCAATCAACGTCCAGTGGCACTTTTCGAACGGCCGGCTGATGGAGAGATTGGGGATGCGTATATCTTCAGCAGCTCATCGTTTGATCCTGATGGCGATACGTCCTCACTTTCCCATCACTGGACCTTCTCGGACAGAGATGAAGCAATAGAGAACACTACATCCGTCAGCAGGACATTTTCCAGTCCTGGACTCTACAGCGTTTCACTGATAGTTGTCGACGAGCGAGGTTTGGACTCGGCCCCAAAGACATATCTGATCCACATAGGAAACCCGCTTCCAAATCCAATTATTTCGTTCACGTGCCCTAGTAATGGGGCAGGGATTCTATCATATATTCCAGATAATGATTCTATTGGTACGATATGGAAGATTCCAAGAACTGCTGATGGAGGTGCTTTCGTGGCTCCAGGAAATTTAATCAAATTTGACGGAAGTGATAGTTTTGATGCGGATCCTGAATTCATTGGAAAGGCATCTACAGACAAAAATGATCCAGATTGGAGTGGGATTGTTGAGTGGGTCTGGAATTTCGGAGACGGCAGCCCCGTCTCTTCTGGCCCACAAGTATGGCATAGCTACGAAAGATCAGGAGAATACACAGTTAGGCTAACTGTAATCGACGGTTATGGGGGCGGAGAGTCAAACTCTTCTGAAATGAAGATCATAGTTTCTACCGCTCCAGAAATCTTGACTTCGGAGCCGATAAATACAGAATATGTAATTGTGGGGGACTTAGTTAATCTGTCTGTGGCTACCAAAGATACGGACTTAGAAAATGGAATTGAAGCTTGGATGGACGAAGATTCTACGTTTGACAGTAATGGAGATGGGGATCCAACGAATGACAGGGATAGCAATCTAACAGATTCTCTAATTATTTTGTGGGACCTCAATGTGTTTGTAGATAGTGACTGTATGACACTCGAAGGTTGTGATGGCGACTCAAGAAATGATTGGATTACTGCCAATCAGACTTGGAACGATCCCGGAGAAGTAAGGATCTCAATGACAGTCTGCGATGGGTTGAACGTCTGCAACTCGAAGGACTTCGTTGTTACAGCACTTTCTTTGAAGGAGACTTCTCCTCCTAAGGAACTGTCCGACTTATCCATGGAGGACTTGATTCCTGGAAGGGAAAGTGCAGGATTATTGGCATTATTATCATTAGTAGCTATCTTGGGTTGGATGGTACTAAGAGAGAGGGATGATGACGAATTGGATGCACTAGAAATGGTGAGAAAGTATGATGTCGATGAGGTTGAGGCTGAAGGAGGGCTTCCGGGGATGGATCAACATAAACCCCCTCCACAACCAAAATACCTTACTGCTGAGAAGAGGACAAATGTAGATTCGGGGTATGTTCGTCCTATCAGAACGAGGAGGAGAAAATGAGGGGCGCCATAGTTAGGTTAGCTGGAGCGCAGTTGCTATTTGCAACCATATTAAGCGTCACACTACTGGCTTCGATGCCGGTTAGTTCGCAATCTACATCCTGTGACGTTTCACCCAGTAGTGATTGGGATGTTGCGGAAGACCCCTTAGATTACCTCTCTGTGAAGGTTCCCGGGAGTGGCTTTCTCGGTCCTTCATTGGCTGTAATTGACGATCAGAATAGGGGAGGTGATCTTATGCCTCTCGACAAAGACATCAGCACAGAATGGTCTAGTGGAGCATGGGAGGGATTTCCAAATATCAAGGTAGAGAATGGTTCGGCAACGACTATTTCCATGGTTTTGGAACCGGGGAAGATGTACAAATTCTGTATCGACTTCAGTGCTAAGGGGGACGTCTACCTTCTGACTGATTCAGACTTCGCCATGTATACCGTTGACTTCGAATGTGATGAAAATCAGTGGGACCTCATATGTGGAGATGGGGCCTTGGAATCCGTACCAGTCGAATACAGAGACATGTTCACCTGGGTTCCATTCAGAGACAAGCATGCATATGAGTCGGTCTCCTACCAAGAGTTCAATGTGGCGATAGATTCGGGCGGATCAGCATGGTCATTTGCAGGATTTGGGAGCTCTGGCGACCAGGTACTAAACTTGGTACTAGATGGCTGGGACAACAGTCGGGAAGGGGATCATCCGGCTTCTGGGAATATGAGTGTAGAAGTCCTAATAGAGGTAGAGGACCGATTCACACTTCCTAAGACGATGGCTTACGTCCTTATCGGATCACTACCGCTCTCTTGCATAATCATCCCACTAATTTTCCACTGGAAATATCACTCTTCTGCAATAGGAAGTAACGAAGGTGAAGAGATGATCGAGGTCCCCTATCTTAGGGATTCTTGACTAGACGTACTCCAGAACTTCCCATGCGACCCGCAAGTCTGATGCGTTTATCTTGCCCTGCTGTGCCAAATGCCAACCTGACTCTGTTGTCGCAAAGACAATCTCCTGACCCAAGGCTGGTGCATGAATTCGGGCCCAATCGCCACCGGGGCCAAGTCCCATTAGTGAGTAATTTGTTCCAGATGACTTCAGCTGCATAGCGGACTCAAAGATCCTTAGTGCCTCCTTCCTATCATTTGTGGAATAGCACACTTTGACAATGTCCCCGAATTCTTGAGAGTCAATCACATCTTGTGAAATCTCAGATACCGAAGGTACTGCTTCGAGATAATGGTAAGATGCTATTATTCGAGTTTCCTTATCGACTAATTGAACTAAATCTTCTCTTGCAGAAGAAGGAATGTCCCCCTCTAAGTCTATCCAATCTGGTTTACTGGCAATCGCCAGCTCTAGGACTGACAACCTTTCCTGCTCACTTCCCGGGTAGTATCCCCCTTGTCTTTGAGGTCTGCAAGTAAATAGAATCGGTATTTCGACTGCAGATGAAATTATCTTGATTGACTCCTCGACATCGACACCCCCCAAATCCAATTGTTTCACAACAACTTCTACCTGCCCCCTACCAGCCTCTTCGGACTTTGGAGTATTGTTGATTATTTCTTCCACCGTCCATAGCAAATCAAGACGAGCCTCGGCAATATCAGCCCCCATTTCAATAGCCTTTGATGCGTCATTGGACATTTCTTCGGCCGTCCTTCCCCTCAGTGTTACACATACCAAGGGCTTTTGCATGTGACTGCTCGAATAAAGTGACCTGTTTAATCGTGTCGAGAGGATAAGATAAATTATCGAGGCCGAATCGACTTTTTTATCTCCAAATTGCAAGTAATTGAGTCTACAATAGGAGAGGGTTATAGGCCTCGTCTTGCTAAGATTGATGATGTAGTTTGAGGGTTCCCTACGGGAACCCTCAATCGAATAGGCGATAATATGTCTGATGAATATGATGCAGAAAGCATTCAGGTCCTCGAAGGATTAGAGGCTGTTAGAAAAAGGCCCGGGATGTATCTGGGTGACCCGCATGATGGTTCAGCACTACATCACTGCATTTGGGAGGTGGTGGACAACTCAGTCGATGAACACCTTGCGGGGCACACGGATTCAATCGATATCACCCTAAATCCGGATAGTTCGCTTGCGGTCAGAGACTATGGAAGGGGGATCCCAGTTGGTATCCACGAGGAATTCGGAATCTCGGCTGCTGAAGTAATTATGACAAAATTGCATGCTGGAGGTAAATTCGATAACAGCTCTTACAAGGTTTCTGGGGGTTTGCACGGAGTTGGCGTATCTGCAGTAAATGCTGTTTCTGAATGGATGGAGATGACTATCCACCGAGACGGCGCAATCTACTTCCAACGATATGAGGCCGGCGTTCCAGTTGAGGCTCTGAAAGAGATTGGTAAGTGTGAAGATACGGGCACCCTGATAGCTTTCAAGCCTGACTTATCGATTTTTACTGATATCGTGGAGTTTGATTTTGAAGAGATCGATACCAGGGTTGGCGAAACTGCCTTTCTGAATGCAGGACTAAAAATTTCTATTGACGATAAGAGAGGTTCTGAACCTCATTCATCAGAGCACCTGTATGAAGGTGGGCTTTCGGAGTATGTCCGTCAACTCAACGAAAGGAGGGAGGCGTTACATGAAGATGTCATCAAGATTAAGGGGCAGAAAAATATTGAGAAGGGAGATGTCGAAGTCGAATTAGCCCTGCAATGGTCTGATGCATTCAGTGAATCAATTCGTTGCTATACTAACATCATCAGGAACAAGGATGGAGGGACCCATATGTCCGGTTTACGTACGGCCCTAACCAGCTCCGTGAACTCGTATGCAAAAAAGAAGAAGTTGCTCAAAGGGGATGCTCTTTCTGGTGATGACGTGCGGGAAGGTTTGGCCGCAGTGGTTAGTGTCAAGCATCCCGATCCATCTTTCTCATCCCAAACAAAAGATAAGTTGGTAAGTAGTGAAGTTACTGGCATAGTTCAGACGATTGTTTATGACAAACTAGGCGAGTTCTTTGAGGAAAACCCATCTGTAGCGAGGCAGATTGTTGAGAAGGCACTACTTGCATCAAAGGCGAGGGAGGCTGCAAGAAAGGCGAGGGATCTCACTCGAAGAAAAGGCGTTTTGGAAGGCGGTGGGTTGCCTGGGAAACTTGCAGACTGCCAGTCACGAAATCCGAATGAGTGCGAAGTTTACCTCGTTGAAGGGGATTCTGCAGGGGGGTCGGCAAAAACTGGCAGGGATCGTAGGATTCAGGCGATTCTCCCCTTGAGGGGAAAAATACTCAATGTCGAAAGGCAGAAGCATAATGCTGCGAAAGTTTTCCAGAATCAAGAAATCCAGACTATCATTCGAGCTCTTGGAGCTGGAGTGGGGAATAACCATGAGGAAGAAGGGGCCTTTGACACGAGTAAGCTTCGATATTCTAAGATAATAATAATGTGCGATGCTGATATTGATGGTGCCCACATTAGGACACTCATGCTGACATTTATCTGGAGGTTTATGAGGCCCGCGATAGAGGAGGGGCACGTATACATCGCTCAACCCCCTCTTTATCAATTAACAAAGGGGAGGTTGAGTAAGTACGTTTTCTCTGATGAAGAAAGAGATAAGGTAACATTGGAATTACAGGGGGACAACCCCAATGCAAAAATTGGCATACAGAGATACAAGGGGCTAGGGGAGATGAACCCTGAGCAACTTTGGGACACCACAATGAATCCAATGACCAGAACAATGCTAAAGGTTACAGTTCAAGATGCTGAGGAAACGGATGAGTTATTCGAGATTTTAATGGGCGAAGATGTGCCGGATCGTAGATCATTTATTGAGAAGCATGCTAAGGAGGTGACTAATCTTGACATCTGAAAACGAAGGAGATAGTGAACTACCAGCTAGTGATGAAAATATTCTAAATCATTCTTTGAACGAGGAAATGAAGATATCGTACATCAACTATGCAATGTCTGTAATTATTGGTAGGGCTTTGCCTGATGCCAGAGATGGGCTAAAACCGGTTCATCGTCGTGTGCTTTTTGGAATGCACGAAGGAGGGCATACTTCTGAAAAGAAATACAGCAAATCGGCGCGTTCGGTTGGAGAAGTCATGGGAAAATATCACCCTCATGGGGATCAATCAATATATGACACAATGGTGAGAATGGCTCAGGATTTTTCACTTCGTTACCCACTCGTGGATGGGCAAGGAAACTTTGGTTCAATTGACGGCGATCCACCAGCAGCAATGAGGTATACTGAAAGTAGATTAGATAAGATTTCGAAGCATATGCTTGAAGATATTGAAAAGAAGGTTGTCGACTTTCAACCTAACTTCGACGATTCGGAAATGGAGCCTTCCGTCCTCCCAGCTAGGTTGCCAAATCTGCTTTTGAACG
>Ga0066850_10000104_pt1 | contig 43653 bp, 41 predicted proteins | sample ETNtaG_4_FD_67282 | JGI IMG/M metagenome (GOLD analysis project Ga0066850, IMG submission 67282) | Marine microbial and viral communities from oxygen minimum zone, Eastern Pacific Ocean - ETNP201406SV67 | ecosystem: Environmental > Aquatic > Marine > Oceanic | place: Pacific Ocean: Eastern... | reverse complement strand
TTGTCCGGAAACAGTATGTTCCTTGCCGCCAGCGCAGCGTGCTCAGTCGCTGATGTCCAGTGTTCTGGTCTTCGGGCTCGACCACCGAGCCACCTGTTGGGCACCTTGGCGACATCGCCTGCCGCGTAGATCCCAGGAATACCAGCATTCAAGTTTTCGTTGCACACGACGCCATCATCAAGAGACAGTCCTGAGTCAACCAACCATTCAGTATTTGGTATCGAGCCAATTCCTACCACCAAGAATTCCGTCTCGATATAAGTGCCATCTGTGAGTTCGACTTCTTCGAGGCCATTGCGACCATGCACGTCTGCAACTCCTATCCCAAGCCGTAGGTCGACACCGTAGTAGCGGTGAAGTTCTCCGCAAGCGCTACCCACTTGATGACCAAGACCTCGAACCAGCGGAGCTTCGCTCGCTTCAACGATCGTCACTTGACAGTCATGCTGTCTGGCTGCAGCTGCGACTTCTGCGCCGATGAAGCCAGCGCCCACGATGACCACAGCGGAGTTTGATTTGAGACCTGAGCGAATTGCTAGTGCATCATCAACCGTTCTCAGGACATGAATTCCGTCGATGTCGCCAGATTTTGAAAGTTTTCTTGCGCGTGCCCCTGTAGCAATGATGAGTCCGTCGTAACGAATCGCATCACCACCCACCGTGACTTCTTTGCGGTCCGTGTCGAGGCCCGCGGCTTGTTCTCCAAGGATGAGATTGAGGTCAAGGTCGGAAAGATCAGAGCTTGACAAAAGCGTTAGGTCGTCTGGGTCTTGGTCTGATGTCAGCATCGTTTTAGACAAAGGCGGCCGATCGTAAGGGAGGCGCTTTTCTTCGCCCACTAGGGTCAGGGCACCTTCGAAGCCTTCGCGGCGAAGATTTTGGCAAGCACGTACCCCTGCTAGTGACGCGCCTACTACTACAATTTCCCTCACGTAAATCACCTCGGCTTTCAACGTTACCTTGCGACCTCAAAGCAGCGATAAACGTTATGGGTAACGAACACGCGACCACGCAGGGTGATGGTATTGGATCTCGAAAAAACAAGCTCAACAAAAATCAATGGCCTTTTGTCCTTGCGTTCAGCCAAAGAGACCGGTACAGATGCTTGACAACGTTGTAACTACACGGGTGTAATCACAAGTCCGGAACTTAAATGATCTGGGTCGACGGTTCGATTCCCCTCTTCAAAATGCCTAGGGCCCCAACAGGCCAGGTAGTTCGAAGAGAGGTTCGGGTTGGCGGCGGTTAGGCCGGATTGGGGAAAGCCGGCAGTGGCAGATGAGGAGTGAAAGTGGCGATAACGGACCAGGCGGAGGCCAGCAAAACACAAGAAATAAGCGGGGCTACTTCAGCAGTTGGGATGCAGGTCCAAAAGCGGGATGGCAGCAAGCAGACTGTTGACGTCAACAAGATCGTGCGGGCCGTAGAACGCTGTTCGGCAGAGTTGCCCGGTGTAGACCCGATGCGGATAGCTACTCGAACGATTTCAGGTCTTCACGACGGTGCGACGACAACTGAGTTGGATGAGTTATCAATACGAACCGCTGCGGCCTTAATTGTTGAAGAACCCAACTACTCTCGTTTGGCGGCTCGCCTTCTTGGAACCTTCATCGACAAAGAGGTGCAGAATCAAAATGTTTACTCTTTCAGCCAGTCGATTGAGTTAGGCGCCGAGTGCGGCCTGATCCACGAAAGTGTCCTTGAGTTCGTTCAAATACATGCTCGCAAATTAAATAATGCGGTGCTTGATGAACGAAACCTCCTGTTTGAATTTTTCGGCTTGAGAACCGTCTATGACCGATACCTACTGAGACACCCGACCGAACGAACAGTTGTCGAAACCCCGCAATACTTTCTGCTGCGCGTCGCCTGTGGCTTAGCCCGCACACCAGAGGAAGCGATCACACTTTACGAACTTATGTCGAGTCTCGAATATTTGACATCAAGTCCGACATTGTTCAATTCGGGAACGGCGCACCCTCAGATGTCCTCGTGTTATTTGCTTGATAGCCCAGAGGACTCACTAGAAGGTATCTACAAGCGTTATACCGATATAGCGCAACTCTCCAAGTTCGCCGGCGGAATTGGAGTCGCATGGCACCGTGTTCGCTCCAAGGGTTCCTTGATCGGTGGGACTAATGGGCTGTCCAATGGAATCGTGCCGTGGCTAAAGACCCTTGATTCTTCTGTTGCGGCGGTCAACCAAGGGGGTCGACGCAAAGGTGCAGCCTGTGTCTATCTCGAAACATGGCACGCAGACCTAGACGACTTCCTGGAGCTCAAGGACAACACAGGAGACACAGCTCGCCGCGCGCACAACCTGAATCTGGCGAATTGGATACCGGACCTGTTTATGGAGCGAGTTGAAAATGACTGGCAGTGGTCATTGTTCGACCCCAAGGCGGTCCCACATCTGACGGACTTGTACGGAGAGGACTTTCGCCAGGCGTATCTTGCTGCTGAGCAAGCGGGACTCTATGAACGCCAAGTTTCAGCGCGGGAGTTATACAGCCGCATGATGCGAACTTTGGCCCAAACAGGCAATGGATGGGTCACCTTCAAGGATGCCTCCAACCTGAAATGCAACCAGACCGGTGAGCCCGGGAATGTTGTGCACTTGTCGAACCTTTGTACTGAAATTCTGGAAGTTACCAACCAAGAGGAAACAGCAGTCTGCAATCTAGGATCGGTCAATCTGGGCCGCTTAGTTCGCGATGGTGCTTTTGATTTCGATCGTTTAGGAGAGGTTGTCCGCACGGCTGTGCCCTTCCTTGACCGGGTCATAGATATCAACTTTTACCCGACAGATGAAGCCGGAACATCGAACAGTAAATGGCGGCCGGTTGGCCTTGGTCTTATGGGACTCCAGGATGTCTTCTTTCAGCTCGGAATAGCTTTCGACACACCTGAAGCTCTGGCGTTGTCGACCAAGATCAGTGAAGAGATTTACTACTGGGCATTGTCTGCTAGTTGCGATTTAGCAGCTGAAAGTGGAGCGCACGAAGGTTTCGCCGAAACTCGAGCGGCGCATGGCGACCTTCAGTTCGACCTGTGGGGCATTGAGCCAAGTGATGCGACACGTTGGGCAACTCTGAAAGACCGTGTAAGCCAACACGGTTTGCGGAACTCGCTGATGATAGCGATAGCGCCAACTGCGACGATCGCTTCAATCGCCGGCTGTTACGAATGCATAGAGCCGCAGGTGTCCAACCTTTTCAAGCGAGAAACTCTTTCGGGTGAGTTCCTCCAGATCAACCGGTACCTAGTTAACGAACTTCAAGAGCGCGGTCTTTGGACTGAAGAAATGGCCCAACGAATCAAACGAGATGAGGGATCGATACAGGGAATAGAGGAGATTCCAGAGGACTTGCGTGAGGTTTACCGAACGGCTTGGGAGCTACCGCAGCGAGCGTTAATTGATTTAGCAGCCAGTAGGGGTGCTTACATCGATCAGAGTCAATCCTTGAACCTTTTTATGGAAAGCCCGAGCATCGGCAAGTTGTCTTCCATGTATATGCATGCATGGAAGAGTGGTCTCAAGACCACGTACTACCTGCGGTCTAGGCCGGCGACTCGAATCAACCAAACAACAACTGGCTCAGGCGACACTGGACCTGAAGGACCTTCAGGTGGTGGTGTTCCTGAGGCATCGCCGTTCACCGATGAAGAGGCCATTGCATGTTCGCTAGAGAATCCGGAATCTTGTGAAGCATGTGATTAATAAACCCGTTACAAGATCAGACTCACCACACGCCGAGAAATGACACTAGATGGCACTTACACAACCAGACGACAGTTTCGCTAACCCGGAACCCGTAAAAGAGCAGGTCCCGACCGGCAAGAGAGCCATCGGAGCACCTGGAAAGATCTTGGATCCCGGGTTCAATCTGACTCTACGCCCGATGCAGTACCCGCTGTTTTACGAGATGTATCAAGACGCGATCAAAAACACGTGGACCGTTGATGAGATTGACTTTTCAGACGATGTCGTCGACCTCGACCGCAAGTTGATGCCAGCAGAACGGCATTTGATAAACCGCTTGGTGGCTTTTTTTGCTACCGGTGATTCGATCGTTGCTAATAACCTGGTTCTAAACCTGTACCAGCACATAAACAGCCCTGAAGCGCGGATGTATTTGAGCCGTCAGTTGTATGAAGAGGCTTTACATGTCCAGTTCTATTTGACGTTATTGGACACCTACATACCAGAACATGATGAGAGAGCAGAAGCGTTTGCAGCGATAGAAAATATCCCATCTATTCGAAGTAAGGCTGAGTTCTGCTTCAAATGGATGAGCAGCATGGATGATTTTACGGAATTACAGACCCGTGAACATCGAAAGCAATTCCTCTTAAACCTCATTTGTTTCGCCGCTTGCATAGAAGGACTTTTCTTTTTTGCTGCGTTTGCGTATGTCTATTTCTTGCGTAGCAAGGGTTTGCTCAATGGCTTGGCAGCGGGAACTAACTGGGTTTTTAGGGACGAATCGTGTCACATGAATTTCGCGTTCGAAGTCGTTAACACCATCCGAAAAGAAGAACCAGAGTTATTTGACCAGGATCTATCTGACCGGATCGTCGAAATGCTGGAGGAGGCTATCGAAGTAGAAAGTCAATTCGCTGAGGACGTATTGTCTGGTGGAGTTGCCGGCATGTCCACGACTGACACACGTACCTACTTGGAGTTCGTCGCAGACCAGCGTCTAGTGCAGCTTGGGTTGGCAAAGCGTTATGGAGCCAAGAACCCATTCGACTTTATGGAACTTCAGGATGTTCAAGAACTCACGAACTTCTTCGAGAGGACTGTAGTTGCCTACCAGCACGGTGTTGAAGGCAATGTAGCGTTCGACGAAGACTTCTAGGTAGCCGCGTCAGCTGTTTAAGAAGACCTCAATGAGCTTGTCTACTGCTGATACCGGCGTTGTTTGACCCAGCCGTACTCTTGTCTCCATCTCAGGTAAAAGACTTTTGATTGTTGGGTGACTTCGTAACCCGTCGATGAGGCGGTCATCGAGCATGGACCACATCCATCGAACGTTTTGTTCTTCTCTACGGCGCGCAAGCTCACCAGCGTCGCTGAGGAGGCGTCGATGTTCCTCGACGTGCGACCACAGTTCGTCGATGCCTACACCCGTTAGACCGGCGCAGGTAAGGACTGGAGGGCTCCAAAGAGGGGAGCTAGGCGCGGTGAGGTGGAGCGCAACCTCGTATTCACGTGCAGCAAGGGCAGCGGCTTGGGCGTTGGCACCGTCGGCTTTGTTGACAGCGATCAGGTCAGCCAACTCCAAGATCCCTTTTTTGATTCCCTGTAATTCGTCTCCGGCTCCCGAGAGCATCAACACAAGGAAAAAGTCGACCATGTCAGCTACAACTGTTTCGCTTTGCCCGACCCCAACCGTTTCGACCAAAACAACATCGAACCCAGCAGCTTCGCAGAGCAGAATAGTTTCTCGGGTCATTCGGTTGACGCCGCCAAGCTCTCCAGAAGTTGGAGACGGGCGAACGAATGCAGACGGGTCGTTCGCCAAAGATTCCATGCGAGTTTTATCGCCCATAATCGATCCCCCAGTTTTAGAGGATGTTGGGTCCACTGCTAGAACTGCCACACGATGTCCTTCGGTCGTGAGGTTCTTGCCAAGTGTCTCGATAAAAGTACTTTTACCGACCCCAGGAACACCGGTAATTCCGACTCGGTGAGCAGATCCAGAATGAGGTAGAAGTTCTGCGAGTAGCTGTTGCGCTAATTGTTTATGGCTCGGCAAGTTGCTTTCGATCAAGGTTATGGCGCGGCCTAAGGAGGCCCGGTCTGACGACTCGACACCTTGGATGAGCTCTGAAACTGATGGGATCGGATCCACCACCCCGAGGGTACAGCCCGTTATCGGAGTGGCTCCTAGCTGATTTATTTGTTGCTGAACTCTGACGAAAGTCATCCTCATCAGTAACTTGATAGAAGTCAGCAGCAAAGGAGGAGCTTATGGGCCTAGCTAAACGAATAGCAGAGAAAAAAGGAAGTCGACCGCACCCCGTAGAGAAGTTTCTTGAGGCTGATGAAAAGGTCAAATGGATTCTCCCGGGACAAGGAGGCCTTCACCCATTCACCATGCTCGCCTTTGCCGTGTTCATCCTGGTAGCGGTTTTGATTTTGGACCCCTCATCTCGGATTATGGGTGTAACCATCACCATTGTTGTGTTTGCCGTCGTGGCTGTATTGACTACTGCTCGTTACAGGGTGATAGCGATCACTTCGGACGATGTCTTACTGTTGAAGGCTCGTGGATGGCGGCCTGCCAAGCCAGTTGAACTAATCCGCCGCGTCCCACGTACCTCCAAATTCGAAGTGCGCGGCCAATTCTGGTCACAGGTTGAGGTAGCAGGAGAAAAACTCTGGATTCACAAACGCTTCCAAGCGAAGTTGGAGGAAGCAGATGCGACGTTAGGGAGAGGAACGGCAAAGGCGGCTTCGAGCGCTGCGTATCGTGCCAATCGCGCCAAAAAGAAGATCAAGCATGCTCGACGAAAACGGTAGGTGTTTTGCGGTTCTCGTGAATAGACCGGACAGCGATTTAGGTCATAGCTTGGGTTCGTCCCCAAGCTATCGGGGGTCCTTGTCCGACTACAGACACGCGTTCACCTAGCCGCTCGTGAGGGGAGTAGTCGTGTACCGCAAAGTGTTGGACTGCGCGGTTGTCCCACATGACCACCGTTCCTGATCTCCAGGTAGCGCGACAATGCAGGCCGGGGTTCTGTGCGACATGGTCGAACAACATACCGAGAATGGCGTTGCTTTCGTCATACGACAAATCGACAATTTCTTCTGTAAATCCTTCGTTTACAAACAACACTGGCCGTCCCGACAGGGGATGGGCGGTAACTACTGGGTGCACCCACGATGGATAGCTTTGGCCGGCCTCTGGCGTCAGTCCGTACCACCGTAAATCGCGTTGGCCGTCATGACGCGCGTCAAGATTGGTAAGCATCTTCTGGATTGGGACCGAGAGTGTTTCGAATGCTCGACTCATGTCGCAAAACACCGTGTCCCCGCCAATAGGCGGTAGTTCGAGCAGTCGAAGAATTGAACTGGCGGGAGGGTTTTCGTCGCAGGAGACATCCATGTGCCAGCGTCCGCCGTTCACTTTCACTGTGTCAGCTTGAGCTCTTACTTTGAATATTTCTGGATCGCCTTTGATCCCGAATGCCTTCTTAGAAGGGTGGACGTGTAGTTCCCCCAAAACTCGACCTACGACCTTATGAGCGTCGCGGTCAAGATTCTGGTTCCGAAACACCAGCACCCGGTACGCAGAGAACATCTGCTGGAGTTGTTCGGCTTTGCCTCCTGAGAGATCTCTTAGATCGAATCCGTCGATTTCGGCGCCGAGGTGTGGGGTGATGGGTTCAATGTTCACGGTTAGGATCTCTCAGCCCAACGAATAGCTTGTTGTTCGGAGGGGGCGGTGTTTACCCTTCGAGTTGTCTAGGAGACAATTTCTCCAGTAGTTCGGTAGCTGCTTCGGCGATCACAGTTCCTGGAGGGAAAATAGCAGCAGCACCAGCATCCATGAGCGCGTCGAAATCTTGAGGAGGCACAACACCGCCAACAACGATCATTATGTCTTCGCGGCCTTCAGCTACTAACGCTTCCTTAAGTTCCGGGATGAGAGTTAGGTGGCCAGCAGCTAGTGATGAAGCGCCGACTATATGGGCGTCGTTTTCAACTGCTTGCCTCGCTGCCTCGGTAGGGGTTGAGAACAGAGGTCCTATATCGACATCAAAACCTAGATCAGCGAAGGCCGTGGCGATTACTTTTTGGCCTCTGTCATGACCATCTTGGCCCATTTTGGCGATAAGAATGCGCGGGCGTCTGCCTTCGCGCTCGGAGAACTTGTCAACTAGGTCTCTCACAGCTTTCACTGTGTCGGTTTCGTCTCCCACTTCGCTGCCGTACACCCCGCTAATCGATCTAATTTCGGCCTTGTGGCGGCCGTAGACGAGTTCAAGGGCAAGGCTGATTTCTCCAACCGTTGCCTTAGCTCGCCCCGCTTCTATAGCTAAGGCCAAGAGGTTTCCTTCTCCAGTGTCTGCTGCTTTAGTCAAAGCTGCAAGGGATTTCTCCACTTGATCAGAATCCCGTTCTTCCTTCAGCCGGTTGAGTTTGGCAATTTGAGATGCTTTGACTTCAGCGTTGTCTATTCGCAGGACGTCCACTGTGTCTTCATGGTCCGTCCGATATTTATTTACTCCCACCACAACTTGTCGACCCGAGTCGATCCGAGCTTGTGTCCGAGCTGCTGCTTCCTCAATTTTCATTTTTGGAATTCCGGCCTCGATAGCTGCAGCCATTCCGCCCATTTGCTCGACTTCTGCAATATGGCCGAGAGCCTTATCGGCAAGATCTCGAGTGAGCTTTTCAACGAAGTAGCTTCCACCCCAGGGGTCTATGACGCTCGTGGTCCCCGATTCTTGTTGAAGGAATAGCTGGGTGTTGCGGGCTATGCGGGCACTGAAGTCGGTTGGCAGGGCAAGTGCTTCATCAAACGCGTTGGTGTGAAGGCTCTGAGTGTGCCCTTGGGTTGCGGCCATAGCTTCAACGCAGGTCCGTACGACGTTGTTGTAGACGTCTTGAGCGGTAAGACTCCACCCCGAGGTCTGGCAATGGGTCCTTAAGGATTTTGATTTTGGGTTCGTTGGATAAAACTGATCAACTAAATCGGCCCAAATGATTCGTGCTGCCCTGAGTTTGGCGATTTCCATAAAGAAATTCATGCCGACGGCCCAAAAGAAACTTAAACGTGGTGCAAACTCATCGATTTCTAGTCCTGCTTTTCTCCCAGCCCTCAAGTATTCGAGACCATCAGCAAGGGTGTACCCCAACTCTAAGTCAGCGGTCGCCCCGGCCTCTTGCATGTGGTAGCCGGAGATCGAAATAGAGTTAAATTTGGGCATATATTGACTAGTGAATTCAAAGATGTCCGCAATGATCCGCATCGATGGTTGTGGCGGGTAGATGTATGTGTTCCGAACCATAAATTCTTTAAGAATGTCATTCTGGATGGTGCCCGCAAGCTTGTCCGCTGAGACTCCTTGCTCTTCAGCAGCGACCACGTAAAGAGCCAATATCGGTAGCACGGCTCCGTTCATAGTCATGGAGACGCTCATCTGATCAAGGGGGATACCGTCAAAGAGGGTTCGCATGTCGTAGATCGAGTCGATTGCAACACCGGCCATCCCGACATCACCACTAACTCGTTCGTGGTCGCTGTCGTAGCCCCTGTGCGTAGCAAGGTCGAAAGCAACCGATAGCCCCTTTTGGCCAGCCGCTAGGTTCCGTCGGTAGAAGGCGTTGGAATCTTCGGCTGTCGAAAACCCTGCGTACTGTCTCACGGTCCAAGGTTGACTTGTGTACATCGTCGGGTACGGTCCGCGAAGGAAGGGCGCAAATCCGGGGAAGCTGTCCAGATGTCCCATGTCGCCATCAAGGTCGGCGGGCGTATACAGACACTTGATATCAATACCTTCGGGTGTGTTCCAGGTAAATGCTTCCGCCGTTCTACCCGTCTGGAGCAGGAACTCTTCCTCCCAATTATCGGCCTGTGGTGAGGCAGCACTAGCTAGATCGAGATCGATCGATGAAAAGTCAGGTACTTGGGTCATTGGCTTACTTATTCTAAAATTTGGTGGATGGGAGCGAGGGCTTTCAAGACATCGCAGCCAAGATAGATGAAGCCGTCGATATTAGTTGCAGCATCGGTCAAGACCTCTGGAGTTCCCGCCAAATAAACAAGAGATGCCCCTGCGGATCGTAGATCACGAGCTGTTTGGATAGCTGACTCGGAATAGGTGCTATCAGACGAACAAATGCAAGCGATATGAGTATTGCTAGCGACGAAGGCTTTAACGCAGTCCGCTGCGTTGTCGAAGCCATCGTTGTTGAGGACCCGGATCCCTCCAGCCTCGAAGAGGTTCATTGCGAATGTAGACCTAGCTGTATGGGTGGCGATGTCTCCCAGGTTTGCCAAAAACAAGACCGGTTGTTCCGTTGAAGTATCGACCGCATCACGCATTTGTTCGAAGGGAGTAGACCACCGAAATAGAGGTACGGGTTCGCACCTTGGGTCGCCCTCGGGGGCAGTCAGGCTTTCAGGTAGTTGTTCACGCTCTAATTTTTGTTCATCTAAGTAGGGAAACTCACTAGTACCTGTCAGTGGTGTTGACCGGTGGGCCACTGCTTTGAGTCGCTTGGAGCGAGTTTCGGACAGAGAGTCTTGCCAGGATCCGGCCAGCAAGGCAACTCCTAGCCCTCCCTGGCTTTCCAGATCTTGAAAGACTTTCCAAGCAGAATGAGCTACTTGGTCAGTCAACTCTTCGACGTACCAGCTGCCTCCGGCAGGATCTATCACAGAAGATAACTTTGTTTCTTCTTGAAGAATTAACTGCGTGTTGCGTGCCAGCCGAATTCCAGTGTTGTTTGAAAGGCCGGCGGCACTATCGAAGGGCGCCACAGTTATGGCATCAGCGCCTCCAACGACAGCAGCGAGACACGCGGCAGTAGTGCGCAGCATGTTTACCCAAGAATCAGTTTTCGTCATCATTGCTTGTGACGTTTCTGCGTGGATAGCGACGGCGGCTTTTGAGGGAGTTCCACCGCAGGCGGTTATTACTTGGGCCCAACAAACTCGAGCGGCTCGAATCTTTGCTGTGGTCATAAATTGATCGGGCCCAGCGGTCAGCGTGATTTCCATCTTGTTAGAAGTTTCATCAAGGTCGAAACCTGCCGCCAGTAGTGCACGCACCCACAGGACTCCGGCAGACAAAACGGCACCGAGTTCTTGACTATCTGACGCTCCGGCGCCTGCCCACACAGACCCATCTATCGAGATAGGAGTTACGTTCGGATATCTTGAGGCAACCTGTGCAGCCATTTCGACGCACCGGCCTATTTCTTGGTCGAGACTTAATACGGAATGCCCTGTTCGAGCTAACTGGCCTATCGGGTCGAGCCCTAGGTTGTTGCAGAGTAAATCTGCGTCATTGTTTCCGATCTCACAAACCCCCAAGAGAGCGGCAGCTTGTTCGAGCGAACTCCCTGGGGATAGGTGGATAGGTGCCAAATCAAGGTAAACGCCTTGAAGGATCGAATCTAGGCGTTTGATTTCGTCAGGAGAGCCCTTCAAAGTTATTGCGGTGGCTCCGTTCTCCAAGTCGGAAAGAATCTGAGCGTTCACATCGTGACGCATAGCGAAGTGACTTTGGCGAACCTCCCAACCGAGCACATTTCCAGAAGCCCGACTCCCCCTAGCGAATGCTGTTCCTCCCGGTAAAGCACCTTCATTTCGGAGGGTTCCGTTACGGTGCCGCGTGTAAAGGGGCATTCGTTCGATGCCATCGAAAGTTTGAGTCGTGAGGTCAGCAAGATCTTTACCTTTCAAAGCCGTGCTAGCGGCTACTTCCCAAGATTCGTAGTCTCGATCTTCAAAGTTTGGTTCAGAGTCATCGCGGGTCACAACAGAAGGGTATTCGACAGGATGGGGCTATAACTATGTCGACAGTAAACCGGTGTTAGTAAATACCTCACTTGGGTCACTACGTGGCATCCTTAAACCCCGTGAACACATCTCCTCCTCCACCCAATAATGAGATAGATGATTCGCGTCCTGTTTTTCGATATGACGCACAGTTGGCTGAGCTCATCGAGACCAACTGGCAGAAGCGCTGGGTAACGGAGCAAACCTACCGAGTACCTAACGTTCCTTCTTCAGGTGATTCTTCAAGATCCATTGAGGGAGATGGTCAGAAGTTATTCGTAATGGACATGTTCCCGTACCCCTCGGGAGCAGGCTTACATGTGGGACACCCGCTCGGTTATATAGGAACTGATGTCTTCGCTCGCTACAAGAGGATGACGGGTTACAACGTCCTACACACGATGGGGTACGACGCCTTCGGGCTTCCGGCAGAGGAACACGCGCGTCAGACCGGTGAACATCCAAGAGTCAACACAGAAAAAAATATTGCCAACATGCAACGCCAGTTGGACCGCCTTGGTTTGGGTCACGATAAAGAGCGGTCGATAGCGACAACCGATGTCTCGTATTACCGCTGGACGCAATGGATCTTCCTGCAGATCTTTCAGAGCTGGTACGACCTGGAGGCAGATATTGCTAGGCCGATCTCGGAGCTTGAGCAGCTTCTTTCCTTAGACCAACGCTCCACTAAAGATGGCCGACCTTGGTCCGAGATGAATGACATAGAGCGTCGTGAGGAGCTGGATAAATGGCGTTTGGCTTATCTGGGAGAAGCACCAGTTAATTGGTGTCCAGGTTTGGGCACGGTGTTGGCCAATGAAGAGGTCACTGCAGACGGGAGAAGTGAGCGAGGTAATCACCCAGTATTCAAACGACCGATGAAGCAGTGGATGATGCGGATTACCGCATATGCCGATCGCTTACTTAGGGATTTAGACACCCTTGATTGGACTGATTCCATCAAAACCATGCAGAGAAACTGGATCGGTCGATCTGAAGGCACCGAAATTACTTTTGAAACCACATCTGATGCAGTAATTGAAGTATTTACCACTCGACCGGACACCCTTTTTGGGACCACAGCAATGGTGCTAGCACCGGAACACCCGCTTGTTGACCAACTCCTACCTGATGTTTGGCCTGAAGACACGCCGGCGGCTTGGACTGGAGGCGCTTCCTCCCCACGTGAGGCAGTTCAGGAATATCGCCGGATGGCGTCGGAATTAAGCGACTTAGAAAGGCAAGAAAACCGTTCCAAGACAGGGGTTTACCTAGGTTCACATTGTGTAGTTCCGGTAAATGGCAAAGAGGTGCCGATATTTATAGCTGACTATGTCTTGATGGGATATGGCACAGGGGCAGTGATGAGTGTCCCCGGCCAGGACCAACGAGATTGGGATTTCGCAACAGCTTTTGACATTGAAATCGTTCGGACGGTTCAACCACCAGAAGATTTTTCCGGCGACGCCTACGTCGGCGATGGCCCGGCGATCAATAGCGACTTCCTGAATGACTTACATATCGAAGACGCTAAACAATTAATCATCGATTGGTTGGAAGACAATGGAAACGGAAATCGCACTGTTACTTACAAGCTGAGGGACTGGCTCTTCTCCCGTCAGCGTTACTGGGGTGAACCGTTCCCAATTGTGTTCGATGACACTGGGCTCGCTCTGGCGGTACCCGAAAACGAGCTCCCCGTTGAACTCCCAGAACTCATGGATTGGGCACCTCGAGCTCTCGATGAAGATTCTGACCCTGAACCACCTCTAGGGCGTGCAGAAGAGTGGGCCACCGTTGATCTCGACCTTGGAGATGGTCAACGTACTTACCAACGCGAACTCAATACTATGCCGCAATGGGCTGGATCTTGTTGGTACTACCTTCGTTATCTGGATCCGACAAATGAAGAACAGTTCGTTGATCCCACAGTTGAGAGCTATTGGATGAGCAGTCCCGACGGTGGGGTAGGAGGTGTAGATCTCTACGTAGGAGGAGTTGAACACGCTGTTCTCCACCTGCTGTATGCGCGGTTTTGGCACAAAATTTTGTTCGACCTTGGACACGTATCTGGTCCAGAACCGTTCCAGCGTCTCTACAACCAGGGGTATATCCAAGCTGCTGCCTATCAAGACGATAGGGGTATCTATGTTGAGGCAGAAAAAGTAACCGAAGACAAAGGTGCTTTCTTCCACGAGGGGAGTCTGGTTTCACGAAGCTTTGGAAAGATGGGAAAGTCCCTCAAAAACTCAGTCACCCCTGACGATATGTACTCAGCCTATGGTGCAGACACCCTACGACTTTATGAAATGTTCATGGGGCCTTTGGACCAAGATCGTCCTTGGGAAACTAAATCAGTTATCGGCTCTCATCGGCTTTTGCAAAGGGTTTGGCGGAACTTGATTGATGAAGATACGGGCACTGCTACGGTGATCGACGACCCACCTTCGGATTCTTTACGAAGGCTCACGCATCGAACAATTGCAGCTGTCGATGAGGCCATGGAGGGATTGAGGTTTAATTCAGCGATAGCCCGGATCACCGAATTGAATAATGAGCTAACCCGTGGCGCTGAACCTGTTCCGAGAGAAGTAGCGAACAACCTTGTACTAATGCTCGGCCCTTTAGTGCCACATATAGCCGAAGAATTATGGGAACGACTCGGAAATGAGGGATCGGTGGTCCATCAACGCTTCCCCGCAGCGGATGCGACCTTACTCATTGAGGAATCGGTTGAAATCCCAGTCCAGATAAACGGCAAAGTAAGAAGCCGCGTCACGGTGGCATCAAGTGCCGATGTTCAAGCAGTGGAGGAAGCTGTTCTGGCCGACCGGCGGATCGCCGAGCTGCTGGTCGGGAAAGAGACCCGCAAGGTGATCGTTATTCCTGGGAAAATGGTCAACATCGTCGTTAGCTGACGGAGATACCGTGCGGGGCAACTTTCAGAATTTTGCTGTGGCCCGAACTTGGAAGCGCCTGTCTGAGAGCCTGAGCGTCGTCCTTCTTGACGAAAGTGGCGACTGTGGGGCCTGAACCGCTGAGCCATGCAGCGCATGCACCGTTGTCCAGGGCGATCATTATCGCTTTAGCTGACTCGGGCGCAGCAGCTAGACGTGTTGGCTGATGTAGATCATCAACACAACACTGCCGTATCGCTGCTAAATCCCCCGAGGCGATCGCTGCAACTAAGACTGAACTTCTACCCAGAGCTTCAGTCGCAATTTCGAATGAGACCGATGTTGGTAGCTGGGTCCTCGAAGAATCTGTAGAAGTTTTCCCATCGGGAATCCACACCACTACATCCAGCTGCGCCGGACACTTTAATCGAACGACCGACTTGCGGTTAGTAGCCGTGACGCTGCCGTAGATCGAAGCAGCAACGTTGTCCGAGTGGCCCTCAAGTTCCCCTGAGCGCGAGAGTAGATCGGCGAAGTGAATTGAACCGGACCGTTGTAATGATGCCGCGGCGAGTCCGGCAACACGAGCTGCGCCCGAAAAGCCGAGCCCCTTGCCAGGCGGGATCAGGGTTTCTCCGAACAGGGGCCCTTCTCCGCCGGCACCGACAAAAGACTTGATGGCTGGATGACTGTCGTCTAGTTGCAGGGCTTCCCCTTGAGGTTCACCGACGTCGAGGAAAAACGGGAGATCGAGAGCAACTGCTAGGCAGTCGAAACCGGGACCAATATTGGCCGAGGACGCAGGGACAGTCACACGCATTCAAGTCAGCGTACAGTCGTATAGTCAGGTGTGAACAGAGTCGGAGAGGGTCGGTGCTATGACACACGGTGGAAAATTAGTTGCCAAGGTTTTGAAGGCCGCAGGAGTGGACTGTGTGTTCACTCTCTCGGGGGGCCATGTCATGGGGATATACGACGGGTGCCTTGACGAAAATATTGAAGTTGTGGATGTCCGACACGAACAAGCTGCTGTTCACGCTGCCGACGCTTGGGCTCGCCTTCACCCCGGAAAAGTTGGGGTAGCGATTCTCACGGCAGGGCCAGGGGTCACTGATGGGGTTACAGGTGTCGCTAATGCTTGGCGAGCTAATTCGCCAATCCTAGTCATTGGAGGCCAAGGACCATTTCGTCACATACGGCGCGGCTCTTTACAGGAAATGGACCATGTTTCGCTGATGAAGCCAGTATCGAAATGGGCTGAAGCCTGCTATCAGACTTCACGGATCGGCGAATATATGGAGGCAGGCATTCGGGCCGCTCTCAGCGGAGTCCCCGGTCCGGCGTTTCTTGAGATCCCAATGGATGTGCTCCATGGAGAGGTTGATCTAGAACACGTACAGCTTCCGAAGTTCCGTGACTACAGGGTTACTTCAAGTGCACCCAGGAACCTCATAGAGGAAAGCGTTGCTCTACTTTCGCGTGCCGCAACTCCCATGGTTATGGCTGGGACCTCCCTTAAGTGGAGTGAGGGAGGACAGGCTCTAGCAGCCTTTCTCGAGAAAACAAATGTTCCTTGCTTTGTAAATGGAATGGCCAGAGGGGAGATCTCTTGGGATCATCCTTCGTTCCTTTCCTTAACTCGAAAGGAAGCGCTAGAAAAGGCAGACCTAGTGATCCTCGCCGGGACTCCATTAGATTTTCGGATGAAATTTGGTAGATCGATTCCATCGTCAGCTGCCATTATCCAGATGGACATAGACGAAACTTTGATCGGTGATAACCGGGCAGTGGACCTTGGACTTGTAGGCAACATCGGAATGAACTTCCGATTAATGACTCAGGAAATAGAGGACCGACAGTTGAACGTTGACGTATCGAGATATCGCGATCAACTACGCCAGCGAGAACAAGAACTTGATAGCGCTCGACGAGATGAGATGGATAGCCAGGAGGTTCCTATCGACCCACTTCGTTTGTGTCGCGAAATAGCCAGTTGTGTGTCCGATGACATGATCGTTATAGGGGACGGCGGTGACATTGTTGCCCAAGCATCAAAAGTTATTCAGGTGCCGCGCAATGGCACCTGGATGGATCCCGGACCTTTGGGAACGCTTGGGGTTGGCATGCCGTTTGCCCTAGCGGCCCAGAAAGCCCACCCGGATAAGCGTGTGCTCATCGTCTACGGGGATGGCTCGTTTGGGCTCAATGGATTTGAATATGACACCGCAGTGCGTTTCGATCTTCCAATTGTTGGGGTTGTGGGCAACGATGCTGCGTGGGGTCAAATGATGAGACCCCAAGGGATGCTTTATGGAGAAGACCGGCTAGTGGCGGTTGAATTGAATCGAACCAGATATGACCTCGTCGTAGAAGCTTTAGGTGGCCATGGAGAGCATGTTGTAGACCCGGAGGAGATAGGGCCAGCCATTGCAAGGGCATTCGAATCCGGTAAGCCCGCATTGGTAAATGTAGAGATTCGTCAGGACCGCACCGGCATGAAGGGTTCTACTTATGTTTGAACGCTCTAGAGGTGTCTAGAGCGTGTGTGGAAGGTTCGTCTCTACCGCTCCAGTATCAAAACTAGAAAGCCTATTTTCGACGCAACCTTCGGGCCAAGAGCTAGCCCCTAGCTACAACGTTGCCCCATCTGCAGAGGTATACGGAATCGTGGCTTCACGTGATTTCGGTGAACGCAAGATAGGAATTTTTCGATGGGGGCTGAGCTCCAAGTGGAACAACACAAAGTCGAGTTCCCCAACTCTTATTAATGCTCGCTTTGAGACCGTCGACCTTAAACCAACATTTTCTGATGCGTTCAAGTATCGACGTTGCCTGGTCCCAGCAGATGGCTTCTTCGAATGGCAGACGGGATCAAAGCGGACTCGACGACAACCCTTCTACATCTACAAATCGGACCATACTCAGATGGCTATGGCCGGGATCTGGGAACCGGGTTCGACAAAAAGCCTAGCTTCTTTGGTCATCTTGACGAGAGAGTCGAACAGTTTTATGTCCAACATTCACGACCGAATGCCTGTAACGCTCCCTGCTTCACTGTGGTCAGAATGGTTGGACCCAACCATGAATAACGCTGGGGCTGTGAAACGCTCAGTAATGAACGAGTCAACCGATCCTTTGGATGCCCACTACGTAGACGCCAAAGTAGGGAATCCCCAACACGATCGACCCGAAAACGTAACGGCTGTTCCAGCCGGCACCCTTTGGTGATACCTGAACTCAGTTCGCTAGGGCTGAGATGATTGACTCTGCTGCTTCTTTCAGGTCCGCCGGGTCAACTGAATCAGAAGCGAGAGAGAAATCCATATCCGACATGGTGTTAGTGGGGATCAGATGAATGTGCATATGCGGTACTTCGAATCCTGCAATCACCATCCCGATCCGGAGGCTTCCAAAGGCCTCCTTTTGTGCGACCCCAATTTTCTTGGCCACTTCGAAAAGGTGTTGCTGAAGATCAGAAGGAACATCAATCCATTGGTCAACCTCGTCGCGAGGTACGACCAAGGTGTGTCCGTGGGAGATCGGGTTGATGGACATAAAAGCAACGCACCGGTCGTCTTCCCAAACAAAAGTCCCTGGTAAATCGCCTTTGATGATCAATGTGAAAACGGATGACATGGAATGAAGCCTACGATGCAGATGATGTCTGAGCAGCAGTTGCCATGGCGACCTTTCACGATTCCAAACCTGATCAGCCTTATGCGGCTTGCTTGCATACCTGTTTTCTTATGGCTTCTTTTTTCTGTTGAGGATCGTTGGGCAGCCGCTCTTTTGCTTGGCGCCTTAGGAGCGACTGACTGGGTAGACGGATATATCGCTCGAAGATTCAACCAAGTCAGTGAATTAGGAAAGATTTTGGATCCGACAGCGGACCGGCTCATGCTGCTGGTCGGAATATTCGCTATCTGGATTGATGGATCGGTGCCCGGCTGGATCGCCTGGTTGGCCCTTGTTAGGGAGGGTTTAGTGGCCCTGGTCGCTCTACTCTTAGCAGGCCTGGGCGCCAGAAAAATCGAAGTGACCTGGTGGGGTAAGGCCGGCACGTTTCTGCTGATGTTCGCCTTTCCTTTTTTTCTGGCTGGAGAGAGCGACATCTTTTTGGCACCTTTTTTCGCTGTAGGAGCTTGGGTATGCATCATTACCGGACTCCCAATCCACTACTGGTCTGGGGTGACATATGTACCAGCGGCTCGAGAAGCGTTGCGGCAAGGTCGTGCGGGCAGATAGCCCTAGGTCCACCGGCCTTCTCGGTGGGATAGGTTGGGAACATGGATACGCCTGTTGAACTTCAATATTCGACCGATCATGAGTGGGTGCGAATGGAAAGTTCTCTAGCGCGCATCGGTATTACTGATTTTGCTCAAGATGCGCTGGGTGATGTGGTGTATGTGGAACTTCCCGAGGTCGGGATAGCAGTGTCGGCAAATGCTGCATTTGCTGAAATCGAATCTACGAAGTCAGTATCCGACGTTTTTGCTCCGATTTCAGGTTCGGTAGTGGAAATCAACGACGCTCTCGAAGAACGTCCCGAACTCGTCAATGAAGATCCTTATGGTGATGGTTGGATTTGTGTGATTCAACCTAGTGTCGAGGCTGATCTCGATCAGTTGATGGATGCGGAAAGCTACAAATCCTTTGTAGTTGAAGAGAGTCAGGAGTAATAAATGACTCAATCATGTGAAGGATGCGGGCATTCAAATGCCGCCGGATCAAGGTTCTGCTCTAGTTGCGGTCGATCGCTAAACTCCGCACAAGAGGCAAGCACGGAGTCGCTTGAAACGCTTGGAAAAAATTCCGAAGGTAGCGACTTTCAAACGCCGTCAACAGGTGCGGCACTGATCGTTGCAAGTGGACATCAGGCCGGTACACGTTATGCAATTACTTCTGAATTGATGACTGTTGGTCGTCATCCTGAGAGTGACATATTTCTTGATGACATCACGGTCTCGCGCCGTCACGTTGAGTTGTCGGCAAACAATGTGGGCTACGTGATTAGAGACGTAGGGTCGTTGAACGGTACTTACCTCAATGGAGAGCGCCTAGAAGACAGCGAAGCGCTACTTACCAACGGTGATGAATTGCAGATCGGTAAGTTCAAACTGCTTTATCTTGTTTCATCAAGTAGCTGAGGGACGGGCTAGTGCATGTCAGGCCAGCTAAGGTCAAAGCATGATCGAGATGGAGCTACTCGGAGTACAAGTTGAGTTGCCATCCAATAGCCCGCTCTTATTGTTGAGAGAAACCGAAGGGCAAGGGCGGGTGTTGCCCGTCGTTATCGATACTCCTGAAGCTCACGCAATTCATCGAGGGATTGAGGGAATTCGTCTAGCCAGACCCCTGACCCACGATTTGCTGGTGACGATGTTAGAGGAGCTCCATGCGACCGTCGTTGGAGTGGTAGTCACGGAGCTTCGAGAGCGAACCTTTTTTGCGGAAATTGAGTTGCAGGTTGCAGGTGAAAGCCGCACCATTTCTGCTAGGCCGAGTGACGCAATAGCCATTGCCGTTCGGACTGATACGCCCATTTATGCGTCGGAAGAGGTTTTAGCTGAGGCGGGGCAAGTCATCGAGGAACATCCGGCGGATGGAAGCTCCGAAAATGACCCAGATGAGTTACTGGATGAATTCAAAGAATTCCTGGACGGCGTTAATCCGGACGATTTCTGAGTTGGATTCCTGGAATGCTCCGATATTTCGCGCAGAGAGCGCGAAATATCGCGCGAAGGGTGGTTGCTTAGGGCTGTAATTGCTCGTACTGTGGCATCACATCGACGTAGTTTCATCACTGTGATCACATTGATGGCTAGCCGAGACGGAGGCACAACCTTGACCGAAGGCACAGTGGCATCAGGTTTTTCTGGAAAACGAACGGCTGAATTGGTGGGGATTACCTACCGGCAGCTCGATTACTGGGCGCGTACCGATCTTATTCGCCCCTCACTGGCTGATGCACAGGGAAGCGGAAGCAGGCGTAGCTACTCCTACCAGGACCTTCTTGAACTCAAAGTGGTTAAGACTCTGCTCGACGCCGGCATCAGGCTTGAAATGGTGCGAGACGTCTTCTCCTATTTAAGGGAAAATCTTGGGACTGATGTCGCCTCTGCCAATCTTGTAATCAACGGCTCCTCACCATTGCTTGTTTCAGGCGAAGAAATTATTGATTTGATACGTCAAGGTCAGGGAGTACTCAACGTGCTGCCTCTAGCTGGAGTCAAAGAGGAACTGGACAACGCCATCATTGACTTGTTTCCATCCGCTGAAGAAAGAATTCGGGCGACCGGCTAAGTGGTCGGCCTGACCTTTAGCGTATTTATTCAGAAACTTGCGGAGTAAAACGCATGGATGCCGAGTTCATGCAATAGCGGTCACCGGTTGGATTAGGGCCATCAGGAAAGACATGGCCCAAATGAGCTCCGCATGAATGACATAACGCTTCAACACGGACCATGCCGTGAGAGGTGTCGATCTCTGTGTCCACGGCAGCATCAGATAGCGGTTGCCAAAAACTCGGCCAGCCAGAGCCCGACTCATACTTAGATTCGTTCGAAAATAGGTCTGTGTCGCACACCACACAGTGATAGGTCCCATCTCCCTTTTGGTCCCAGGTCTCTCCAGTGAAAGCCTGCTCCGTTCCGGACTCTTGCGTCACGTGGTACTGAAGTGGGGTCAAACGATCTCGTAGATCTTCTTCGCTAAAGGTTTTTGAACGGTCGCTCATTGGATGACTCTCAAACGGTATTCGGACAGATTGTGGATAAATGCAACACTATTGCAGCAGCTACCTAGAAATCTTACCTGTGGAAATAGGTTGTCTTTCCACCAACAATTCACAGCTTTTCGACACTAGTTAGACACAAGGGCTTACAAGTAAATTCGAATTGATGATCTTTGAATTGAACTTCGTTGATGGACGAGCGGAAGTAGTTACGGGAGTTGACAATTACGAACAGGAAGGCCCCATGACAACTTTCTTTCAGTCGGAGGGTCGAAATTATGTGGATTCATGGTCATTGCGGATTGCCAGCTACAGAACCACTGATCTGACATCCGTTCGCCTGGTCATGGTTGGAGAGCAGTAAGTGGTTGAAGGTGAAATCAATTGTTGTGGAGGGCAGCGAGGTCGCTATAAGTCATTGTTCAGAGATCGCACGATGTCCACAATTCCACCGAGACTGTCGAGACGTTCCTGCGTGTCGGCACCTTCGGGCTGCACACGAAGCACCGATATGCCCGCATCTCGATAAGCGCGGACACGGTTTGTGATCTCAGAGACGGAGCCTAAAAAATTAGTCTGGAGAATGAGTTCATCAGGAACAGCGGCGGCCGCCCTCTCGCGTTCACCATCAACCCACAACTGCTGGACTCGACGCGCCTCCGTTTCAAAACCACCACGCCTGTAGGCATCATTATAAAAGTTGGTCGTTGGTGAGCCCATTGCCCCCAATGTGAATGCAACGCCAGGTCTCCTGGGAGCCAACAGCCGCTCTATCTCGTCGCCGAACTGGACAGCACCTCCTGCTTGGTACTCGATAGTGGAAGGATCTCTTCCTGCTGCTGAGGCACCTCGTTGGACATGTCCGATCGTGGCGGCAGCACCGGAGGGAACAAAGGATGTTCCTGCCCAGCCATCAGCCGCTTGACCTGTGTATTCGAGAGACTTTGGGCCGAGGGTCGCTAACCAAATTGGTATTTGTTCGTTGGCTGGTTGAGCCAAACGCAAGGCTTTGCCCTCACCCCCTGGGAGAGGCAGCAAGTGGTGGGAGCCTTCGTAGCTAATCTTTTCACCAGCAAATGCTTGTCTGACTATGTCTACTGTTTCGCGAAGTCGAGTCAGCGGCTGACGAAATGGGATCCCGTGTAACCCCTCGACGACCTGAGGCCCGCTGACGCCGAGTCCCAAAATGAATCTGTCGTCGCTGATGGCTGCCATTGATAGCGCCGTCATGGCAGTCATCGCTGGAGTACGGGCCGATATTTGCAGAATGCCGGTGCCGAGTCGAACCTTTTTGGTTACAGCGGCGAGGTAGGCCAACGTGCTAACACCATCCATGCCCCATGCTTCGGCAGACCAAATTATGTCCACCCCCATTTGCTCGGCTTCGCGTAAGAATTCCACTTGGGTATCCCAATCACGCTTCTTGCCTGAAGCGGGACCTCCGAATGCGATAGAAACCTTCATACCTCTTGCCTAGCGCACCACAGCAGCTCGTGCAGCGTTAGTTTCTGTGTGTACGGGAATCCACCAATTCCTCTAACTCATCCCTCTACCCAAATTTACCGACTACTTGGGGCTTGCTTCGTTGGTCATCATGTGCTGAGGAGTGGCAAAGTATTAGATATGAAGATGGCTTGGGCGAAATCTTGTTTGATCTTGTTGCTAGCGGTCGCTTGTGGAGGTTCTTCTGAGAATACGGAACCTCTTGAGATGGCGACAGTTGATTCGACAGAAGCGGTTGTCAGCGCCACGTCGCCCAGTTCAAGTGTGACCAGTACCTCGAGTGCAGAGATTGCTACTACCACGCTCGCTCCGCGCAAAGTAGCTAACGGGGTCGTTGCTGGTTGTGGGTCGTTTGATTCACAACCAGAAGCTCAGGAGTGGTTCGAAGAAAATAGAGATTTCGGAGATTTCAAGTGCTTTACTCAACGCGTTGTAGGATCGGACCTTCTATGGAAATAAAGCCACTTACGGGTGCCTTTGGTGCCGAGGTGTTAGGCGTTGACCTTAAATCTGGGATCGGTACAGAGGAATCGAGATTGATCGAGGCGGCTCTTGCAGAAAATGTGGTTTTAGTATTTCGAAACCAAGACTTGGATATCGATGGTTTCGAGAGTTTTGCAACGAGTATTGGTGAGTTTGGTGAGACTCCTTTCATTACGCCGGTTGAGGGTCATCCAAATGTGCTGCGACTTATACGGGAGCCTGAGGAAACGGGGCCTTTGTTTGGAAGTGGGTGGCATAGCGACTGGAGCTTTCAGCTGCGACCACCGAGTACAACGCTGCTTTATGCGTTACAGGTCCCAGAAGTAGGGGGAGATACGGCCTTCACCAATCAGTACCTGGCGTTCGAAAGTCTTTCAGATTCGATGCAGTCGATTCTTCGTGGTTTGAAAGGAATTCATTCCGCGGAACGGAGTTATGGACCTCAAGGGACTTTCGGACGTCCTGATCCGGACTCATCGATGGACATACATGGAGATGAGTCGGCGGTGGTGCACCAGACACACCCGTTGGTGCGGTCTCACCCATTGACAGGACGTCAATCATTGTTTGTGAATGAGGTGTACACCGTAGGGATTGAGGGAATGACAAAGACTGAAAGTAGCTCCCTTCTGGGGTTCTTGTTTGAGCACAGTCGCCAAATTGCATTCACATGTCGTGTTCGGTGGATGCCGGGGACTTTGACGATGTGGGATAACCGCGCGACGCAACACTTCGCCATTAACGACTACGCCGGAAGCAAAAGAGAGATGTACAGGGTCACTCTGGCGGGTGAGCAGCCAGCATTGAACTAGCTGGTGAGTGAATTGTCGAGAACTACTAGAGGACCCAAAAGAGCTAAATCTTGTAAAGCTTGGTCGTAGAGAAACTTTTCGGTGCATGCAGGTCGAGCCCAGTCCTCTTCGTCTCGTGTGGGAAGTCTCCCTATGCCATGTACGCGAAGGTCGCCTGTTAGGCGACTGCTTACTAACACGTCTTGGTCTAGGAGCATTTGGATGAATTTTTCTGGATCGTGGCTGGGCTCGTCAAACACGTAAAGTTTCGACCCATCGGTGACAAAAGGAGTGATGTAGTGGGTTAGGTCTCCCCGAGACCCACTGATATCGAAGCGCAGCATAAGAGCATCCTCAAATACCTTGAATGGTGGGTCGTCGGAACCGTTCATCGGAACGACCGTAGCAACCAATGAGTACGTCAAGTTGTCACGAGCTAGCTTCTTCATAGACGTCGACCATCAGAGACGCGGGGGTTTCAAGATGCCGATCCAAGAAGATGAATATTGCGGATTTCTCACAACCATTGAGGAACCCGGGATTCTCGTAGTGACTTTCAACCGTCCAGAGAGTCTCAACGCATCCACAGCGGCAATGAAAAGGGACTTGATTGAACTTCTTACACAAACCCAGATGGATGACGCTATTCGTATCGTTATCTTCACAGGGCAAGGCCAAGCGTTCTGGGCTGGAGATGACCTGAAAGGCTACGGCGGAGACAGCGTCCAAGTCCCACAGATTCATCATGGGCACCATAACCCCTCAGGCACCTACAACGGCTTACGTGCAATATCTCAAGCGGTCAATACCGCAGTTCGTAACCTCGACAAGATTTCCATCGCAGCGATCAACGGCTTCGCCATTCAAACTGGCTTCTCCCTCGCCTTGGCGTGTGACTTTCGTATCGCCTCTCGATCCGCGAAATTGGGCAGTGCAACGCTCAGATTCGGGCTGCTACCAGACGAAGGGGGGCAATGGTTACTGGTCCAACACCTGGGAGTCGCTAAGGCAACTGATTTTATGATGCGTAAACGAATCGTTGACGGCGAAACAGCACACGAATTAGGACTAGTACACGAAGTCGTCGACGGCGACAGGCTGATGGACGAAGCCTTGTCGCTAGCTCGAGAGCTAGCCAATGGGCCACAAGTCGCGATGAGAATGCTCAAACGTTCGATCCTTCTGGCAGCAGACTTAACTTGGGATCAGTCCCTTGACGAAATAGCTGCGAAGACAGCTGTCACCGACCATCTTCCTGATGCTCGTGAAGGTGCTGCAGCGTTTATTGAAAAGCGGCAACCTCAGTTCAATGGATGGCTCGAAGGTCGTGCTGATCCGCCCATGGATGGACCTGCTCCATGGGAAGCCGGCTCCGAATAAAACGCTATTACAAAGTCTCGAAACAGCTAGAGGTAACAGACTTAACGAACCTCATTGATAATTTCCTCGAGAGCACCCAGCAACATCGTTACATTGCGCATCCGCGCTGTATGACCCATGCAGCCAATCCGCCACACCTTGCCAGCGACTGGGCCCAGCCCTCCACCAACTTCTATGCCATATCGTTCCAGAAGGTGTCGACGACCTTCAACATCATTTAACCCGTCGGGAATAGATACTGTCGTGAGTTCTGGGAGTCGATGGCCTTCTTGAGCCCATAACTCAAAGCCGAGTTCGGGAAGGCGCTTATGAAGTTCATCGCCGCACGATTGATGACGATTCCAGGTTTGGTCGAGACCTTCAGCCAAGACCACCCCCAAGCCAGCATGCAGGGCGTACAGCATCGAAATGGGTGCCGTGTGGTGATAGGCGCGGGCTCCATCTCCGGTCACGTAGTCCTTAATCATGTTGAGGTCTAAATACCAGCTTTGCGGAGTCTCGACGAGTCTCTCCATCGCTCTCTCACTAACAGTCACTGGAGAAAGGCCCGGGGGAACTCCGAGACATTTCTGAGTTCCGCTGTAAGCGATGTCGACATCCCACTCATCAATCAACACTGGTATTCCGGCAAGAGAAGTCACGCAATCAACTAGCAGTAGAGCATCGCCTTTGTTTGCTCCTAACTCAGCTATGTCATTTCGCACACCAGTTGAGGTCTCGGCATGTACTACTGCAATGATCGCTGGGTTGGGGTGGGCGTCCAAGAGCCGTTGAGGGTCTATGGCGCGCCCCCACTCTTCTTCGACTCGAGTAATTGTGGCTCCGGCACGAGTCGCTACTTCACACATTCGATTGCCAAAGACACCGTTAACCCCGATTACTACTTCGTCACCCGGGCTTATGAAATTAACAAACGAGGTTTCCATACCAGCCGAACCAGTCGCGCTGATTGGAAACGTTAAGGCATTGTTGGTCTGCCACACCTCTCGTAAACGTTCATTGGTTTCATCTAGGAGCGATATGAACTCCGGGTCTAGATGTCCAAGAACAGGTCGGGTGAAGGCTTCCATAACTTCTGGGTATGGATTGCTCGGGCCGGGGCCCATCAATATTCGGTCGCTATGAATCACGGCGAACAACCGTAGTCAGAGGATCAACTGGATGCACAATTGGCCTATGACGGATCCACTGTAAGCCGAGTGATCAAGCTGCTTGTATCCCAGCGACCGCCGCCGTCTCTCTGAATTTCTTCGTAGTAAGTATCAACTAGTCGAGTGACATCCACAGCCGTTCGAATACGGTCTGCCTCTTCGATGACGATGCCCAAGTCTTTTCGCATCCAGTCAACAGCGAACCCGAATTCAAACTCATTACGAGTCATCGTGGACCCCCGATTCTCCATTTGCCAGGAACCGGCTGCTCCTTTGCTTATGGTCTGGAGCACGAGTTCGAGATCCAGCCCACTACGTTTACCGAACTCGAGACCTTCTGAGAGTCCCTGCAGTAGGCCTGCAATACAAATTTGATTGACCATTTTAGTTAGTTGACCTGACCCGCTAGGGCCAATCAGGTTGCACGCCTGGCTGTACGTGGAGATGATGGGTTCGGCGACGGCGAACCATCTTTCTTGCCCACCGCACATCACTGTCAGGGTGCCGTTCTCAGCGCCCGTTTGCCCGCCAGATATAGGTGCATCTAGGAAGCCAACCCCATGTGCTGCGCATAGTTCATCCATCTCCTTTGCGAGGGTCGCTGAAGCAGTGGTGTGATCGACAATCAAGGTTGCGGGTTCCATGCCGGCAAGCACCCCGTCTTCGCCTAAGACGACGGAGCGCACATCGTCGTCGTTGCCAACGCAGAGGAAGGCTACTTCAGCGCCATCAACAGCGGCCCGTGGGGTCACAGCAGAGATCCCTTGGTTCTGTTGAGTCCAGGCATCAGACTTTGAGGCCGTCCTGTTGTAGACAGATACGAAATGCCCCGCTTCTGAAAGATGCCTGGCCATCGGGAAGCCCATAACTCCTAAGCCGATAAATGCCACTTTCTTTGGCGCAGTCATAACGGACTCCTTGCGTATCGGGAAGTAGCAGACCCAGCGATCGCTTATTCAGCTCTGACCTTGCTTTCAACTAACTCTTGGTCTTATTTTTTGCAATTAGATCTCGGACTTCGTGTTTCAACACTTTACCCATAACGTTTCTTGGCAGGTGGTCTACCCAAATCACTCCCTTTGGGTATTTAAAAGGAGCGATTTGTCCGTGGAAAAGCTCCAGCACAGCTTCGCTATCGTGGCCATTTCCTTCACCGGCAACAGCTACAACTATTGGAATTTCACCCCAACGACTGTCGCTCACCCCTACGACAGTTGCTTCTAGAAACAAATTACTTTCTGCAAGAACGTTCTCCAATTCTGCAGGGTAAATGTTCTCTCCTCCAGATATGACTACATCTTTTTTGCGATCGTCAATGTAGACCCACCCCTGAGGATCCATATGTCCGACATCGCCCGTGTGAAACCAGTCGTCGGTTATGGACTCAGATGTGGCCTCGGGGTTGCGCCAATAATTAGTTAATATGTTTGGCCCTCGGACCCACAGTTCGCCCGATTTGCCTGCTTCCACGTCGACGCCCGCATCGTTAACTATGCGAATGTCGCAAAGGGTTGCAGCCTTCCCGCACGAACTAGGTCGGTTAGCGGCCTGATCGATTCTCATGACTATGGCTGTCGGTGCTGTTTCGGTCGCTCCATAAACCTGACCGACGGAAATTCCACGTTCGAAGAATGGCCTTGTTGCTGCCTCTGGAATTGTTGAAGATCCAGCCATTAGGCCTTTAAGCGAGGACAAATCCGTTCCGCTGAATGCTGGGTGATTAGTCACGGCATTCAACGTTGCAGGAACGAACAGTGACCAGGTGGGCTGCCACCGTTCGACATCTTCAAGCCATTTCCCGGGGTCAAAGGACTCGTGTAGAAGAATTGATGCGCCACCCATTAACCCGGGAAGTGTCTGGATGTTGAGGCCGCCCACATGAAATAACGGAAGAAAGGTCAGGAAGCGGTCGCTAGAAGTTAAGTCGTGGGCGTGGGCGCCATTAACAGCGTTGGCAGCCAACGCACTTTGTGAAAGTAGGGCTCCTTTCGGAGTCCCCGTGGTTCCCGAGGTGTAGGCGAGTAAAACGGAATCACCAAGCTCGCCCTCTCTGGGGGCTGCCTCGATGGCTTGAGCTTGAGAAACCTCATTCAATAAATAAACTGAGATATCCCCGGCAGCTTCCATGGCGTGTTCGTGAAAGTTTTCGTGAGCTACCAGGAGTTTCGGTTCTGCGTCCTCAAGAATCCAACGGTGCTCGGAAGTCAGCAACCGAGAGTTCAGAGGCAAAAAGATTGTCCCCAATCGAGAGCAGGCGAGTAGCAATTCGATCGCTAGAGGGTGGTTAGGTCCTAGCCAGGCAACTCGATCGCCCTTTACGACGCCATGTCGGTGGAGCCAGTCGGCGGTCGATGCGACTCTTCTTGAGAGTTGGGCGTAATTGGTTGTGGCACCTTCGAACTCGATAGCGAGCGCGTCTGGTTGGTGGCTGGCCCAATTGTCAACCCATGACGCGAGATCTGGTCCGTGGCTCCACATAAGAAGAGTCGCTAAGCGCTAAGCCAAGTCACCTTGTAGTACTCCGTCAATGACCACAGGATCGCCATCTAAGGCCACTGTGTGGTTTCGCATAGGGAGATCGAAATGCCCAAGTGTGTGTCGTCCAGCGTGTTCATTGGCCCCTGTTGAATAAAGGAAATTTCCCGCAAATGCGCGCTGTTCAGTCCCGTTGGTTTGGCTTTTGTCATATAAGGACAAGGTGTCCCAGCGAGCACCAGGATTCATTCCCCAGCCGATGTGGCTAGTCGCGTAGGCATCACGATCACCCCACGCGTCTGAGTAGCTGCGGAACAGTGACGCATCGGTGCCTTCACCTGCTACGTCAACTACGTAGTCGTTCTCAATTGTGAGGGTCATGGGGGACTCAACATAACGTTTGAACGTCAAGTTCATATCCCCCCGGTCCATGACGATTACGCCGTTGACCGTGTTGGCTTTCGGAAAGGCTAGACATAAGCCACCGGGCCAATGAGAGATTGAACTTGCTTGGGTTGTGTAACCCCATCCGCCCCCACATGGAGCATCGTTTAGGTCCACAACTACGTCTGTTCCAGCTTGTGATGTCACATGCATTTCTTGGGCTTTAATCAGTTTCTTGATGCCTGCTTTAACCTTGGGTTCGAGATCTTCTGTTGGCATCAACCTCTCAAGGGCTTCTGGGTGTTCGTTTGAGACCATCAAGATTCTGCTGCCGTCCGACAGTATTTCTGGAAGCTCTGGAGCATGTAACAAACCTTCGACAGTGCAGTCAACAACAAAGTCGACTGCAGCAAGAGCCTTTATGACAGCTGTTGAACCAGCGATTGCATCTGAGGCCCCCGTAGACCTGACGGGGACAGGAGCTCGTTGGCGTAAGGTCGGTAGGACTATGTGGATTGGTCTGATGCCCAATCTGTCTAGGGCAAGCTCTGCCAGATTTACGTTAACGCCCCGACTTTGAGTTTCAGAAAGTATTGCGGCGCTTTGAGTGTTGTCGACAGCGCACATCTCGAACACGCGTGAGAATACGTCAATCCATTTTCCTTCGATGCGCTCTACAAGCATGCTTCCCCCTCGCTTTGCAGCGTGAAATCGATGTGTGAGACCTAGTTAAGCATTGATGACTAGGAATCAATCAAGATTCCTAGAATCTGACTCGGGTCGACGATTTAGTTTCCTGTCTGATTCGACACTATGCAGATTACAGATGGTCACGCGGATCTAGATCAGTCCCATGAAGGTGGGCCGTATCGTTGTATCTCCGACACATCCACCTTCTTCCGCGATCTTTAGTGGATGAGATCTCCAACTCAGTAATCGAGGTGACGTTTGGTGCCAGTTCTGTGTGCCATTGGTTCGGTCCCAACCCAAAAGCGATTGCCATTGCGGCTGAAATGACGCCCCCGTGGCATCCGATCAAAATGGTGGATCCGAGGTGAGCACTTCCAATTTGACTCAAGGCTTGGCCGACACGTTGACGGAATCCCGCTCTGCTATCGGCGCCGGGGATGATGGGAATAAATGGATCCCGCTGTTCGAAGTCTCCGAGATTATATTGCTGTCTGACTTGCTCCCAGGTGAGGCCATCAGCTTCGCCGAGTCGAAACTCCTCAAGGTCAGGATGAATCTTAATTTCGTGATGCTGTGAGACAGAAGACAGGAGAATCTCAGTGGTTTCGAGCGCTCGAGGGAGTGGCGAAGAATAGACGACATCGAATGCATTTTCGTTACCGTTAGCAAACCTGGTACCTAGGCAAGCTGCTTGTTCTCTTCCACGCGGAGAGAGCCCTGAACACGTGTTGGGGCCACCTACGACTCCTTCGACCATGACGTTAGATTCTCCGTGGCGAATCAGAACAAATCGGGTCGTCAAAATGCTAGCTGTCGGGGTTTCAGTCATCGACGCACTCTAGGGGTAGAAAGGTATTCGTATTCAACACTTGGTGAGGTGACGTAGCCTACGATCCCGAGCACCGTCTTCTGAACGGAGAACGATCTGATGGCAGCACTTGAAATTGATGTAGAGCCAAGTGAAGCTGGATTTGATGCTGAGCGCCTGCATAGGTTGAGCACCCACCTAGATAAATATGTAGATAGAGGACTTCTTCCAGGCGTAAACATTTTAGTGAGCCGTGCAGGGAAGATCGCTTATCGGCACATGTACGGAGCACGGGACATCGAACGAGCTTTACCGGTGGCGGCTGACACCATCTATCGGTTCTACTCAATGACGAAGCCCATTACTTCGGTCGCCATAATGCAACTTTATGAGAAGGGCCTTTTTCAGTTGAAAGACCCAATATCTCGGTGGATCCCTTCCTTTGCGAACAGTCAGGTTTTTATCGGCGGCGATGCCATTAACCCTCAAACGCGCGACGCTACTAGAGAGATATCGATTCATGACCTCTTGACGCATACCAGCGGACTCACTTACCACTTCCACATGGCGCATGCCGTTGATGAGATGTATAGAAGAGCTGGTTTTGACTGGACAAAAAGCCCAGGCGACCTAGAAAATCAATGCAACGTCCTGGCTTCGCTTCCCCTGCTGTTTGATCCCGGGACAGAGTGGAATTATTCATATTCGACCGACGTTGTAGGCCGCCTAGTTGAAGTAATGAGCGGCCTAACTCTCAACACCTATTTGGAGCAAAACATTTTTGAACCTTTAGGGATGGTGGACACCGGTTTTTCGGTGCCAAACGGCAAAGAAGAGCGATTGGCATCTTGCTACTACCCGAATAGCCAAACTAAGCAGGCAACGCTGTTAGACGATGCTCAAAGGTCCCCCTATCTGCGCGAACCTGAGGCGTTTTCGGGTGGGGGAGGGCTGGTTTCAACGCTAGGCGACTATCACCGATTCACTCAGGCGCTAAGGAACGGAGGTTCGCTAGAAGGCAAGAGGATCATCGGACGTAAAACCTTGGAATTCATGACCTCAAACCACCTCCCAGGAGGAGTTGACCTAACTGAATACGGGCGGCCACTCTTTTCGGAAACTGCATACGACGGAGTGGGGTTCGGATTAGGTTTCTCAGTGGTGGTCGATCCTGTAAAAGCTCAGGTCCTCAGCCAAAAAGGGGAATACGCGTGGGGAGGAGCAGCTTCTACTGCGTTCTGGGTGGACCCCGTTGAGGATTTGACGGTCATATTTTTAACGCAGTTGTTACCTTCGAGTACCCACCCACTCAGGCCTGAGATGAAGGCGTTGGTGTATCAGGCACTTGTGTAGCTAGAGACACTGCTATTCGGCTGAGGTCATTATTGTTGAGGTCTCCCCTAATTGCCCAAACCGGACAGAATGATGACTCAATGCCTGCGAGACTCTCGGGTATGAGCGATGACGCTATTGAAGAGTTTGATCTCGTAATCGTGGGGACGGGGTCAGGGAATAGTATTCCTGGCCCGGAGTTTGACCATTGGAGGATAGCGATTGTTGAGAGAGGCCTATTCGGGGGTACTTGCCTGAACGTGGGCTGTATTCCGTCAAAAATGTTTGTATATGCAGCTGATGTTGCTGAGACGATTCGGGCAGCTGACGCCTACGGCCTTCAGGCAGAACTTACCGGAGTGGATTGGCCAGCCATTCGCGATCGTGTCTTTGGTCGAATCGACCCGATAGCACAAGGCGGTGAGAACTATCGACTAGGAGTTGAGTGTCCGAACATCACTGTGGTTAAAGGTGAGGGACGCCTAATAGGTGAACGAACCCTTGAGGTAACGAGTGGGAACGGGGATGTGAGGCGCATATCGGGTCGGCATGTGGTTCTGGGGGCCGGAGCCCGCCCATTTGTCCCCCCCTACCCGGGTCTTATGGATGTTGATTTTCACACCTCTGACACAGTCATGCGTCTCGAAGTTCTTCCCGAACGGATGCTTATTTTCGGAGGTGGATATATAGCTGCAGAACTCGGTCATGTCTTCTCCGCCTTTGGCTGCGACGTGACCATGGTGAACCGTGGTGACAGATTGTTGCGACGTGAAGATGAAGATATTTCTGAACGATTTACTGAACTCATGAGCCGAAGGCTTGACGTTCGATGTGGAACCGAAGTCTTAGGAGTCACTCAACAGGATGAAATCTTTCGGGTTGAGCTCCGAACTGGCGGGACAACTGAGGTCATCGAAACAGATCTAATTCTCGTAGCCGCAGGACGGGTGCCTAATGGCGATCTAATCGGAGCGGAGTCATGTGGGATTGCTTGCGAAAATGGAAGGGTGTTGGTTGATGATTACTTTAGGACGGAGGTACCTGGAGTTTGGGCATTCGGTGACCTCTCTAATACGCATCAACTGAAACACTTGGCCAACGCTGAGGTAAGAGCTTTACGCCACAATCTCTTAGTAGCTGAAGGAGAAGTTAATACTCCGATGCACGGTGTCGACGAGACGTTTGTCCCCCACGCCGTTTTTGGGCACCCTCAAGTAGCTTCGGTGGGGCTGACAGAGGTAGCGGCGCGCGATAAGGGGTTGCCCCTTATCGTCACCTCGAAGGAGTACGGATCGACTGCATACGGCTGGGCGATGGAAGACTCGGAGAGTTTTTGCAAGTTAATCGCTCACGCTGAGAGTCGACAGCTACTTGGAGCGCACATTATTGGCCCTCAAGCGTCGACTCTGATTCAGCAGTTGGTTCAAGGTATGGAATTCGGACAAACCGTAGATGAGTTGGCTTCTAGCCAGTTTTACATTCACCCAGCGTTAACTGAACTAGTAGAAAACGCCCTGTTGGATCTGTAGTAACCGAAGGTTTATTCAGAACTTAAGTTAATTTCCCAAAGTACTTGGTCTAAGCAATCTCCAGCCGACATCACTGGAAAGTTGCATGGGCGTTCGGCTGTAACTGTCGATGGGACTGGAGAGAGGATTGTCCAGGGGGTCGGGTGACAGAACTGGACGACGCTGAGTCGCCCCTCAGCTTGATTCGAGTCAGCAACGACTCGATGCCATCCCACTGGAATTAGACCATTGGTCAACCGTTCAAGCATGATTCCGGTGTTGATAATCACATATCCATCAGGTGCGGTCGCATCGACCCAGCGGTCTTCAATTTTTACTTGAAGCCCTCGACTAGTGGCTCGCGGTAGAGCAGTTATGAGATTGATATCTCCATGTTCCTCTGCCCAAACATGTCCATCATTTCCATCGTTTGGAGCTTCGTTCATGGGTGGGTAGTTGATGGCTCTGGTGAGGTGAGACCCATGTTTCAGCATCGTGTCGAAAAAGGTTTCGTTTGCTCCAATCCCTGCGGCAATTATTCGCAAGAAACGAGTTTGGAGTTCCACAAGATTCTCGTGGAAGGTAGAGAGAATTTGAGCAGCTTCAGGGATTTGGCCTGATGGAAAAACTGCCTCTCCGTAGCGATGTGGATAGCGCTCACGTAGCGGATGCCCCTCTGGTAGGGGTGTTCCCCAATTCAACATTTCCTTCCAATCGGGTGTTTGAGATACTGCCGCTGTTTCGACTAACAAGCCTGTGTAGCCTGCCTGGCCCCGAGAACCGCTAGCCACACATTCTTCTTTGACCTCGAATGGAAGACCGAAAAACCTCGATAGGACATCGTAAGTCTCGTCAAGCATTCCCTCAGAAAGGTCATGTTTTGTGTAGACAAACCCTGTTGTGAGGCTCCTCATGACGCCATCAATTACTGCCAGACGGTCTTTGGAGTTCCCTTGTTCGAAAGCCAACAAGTCAACATCGAGAATTTCAGTCATCATGAGCCAAGGTATGCGTATTTAGTCGTCTTGTCAGTCAGTTTTTCTGGTTAACCAAAGTTGGTATCTTTCAACGTCACTCCAAGCCCCCGTTAATTCATCGAACCTCTGGGCAGGCCCAAGCATCAGTGAAGTGAGACCATCACGTGCTTCCGAGCTAGAGACTGCGTTCATGTTCTCTGCGAGACGTAGCTCTTGAGCAGGTGGCGCTTCGAATGGTTCTCGAGGGACGATTGCGAGTTTGGGTAGTGTTGAAAGGGCCAAGTCGCGTAATGCAGGATCATCTTGGTAAAAGATTGGATCTTGTATTTGCTGCCACTTGTCAGCGCCCATGACGAGTAGGTCATAGCCGACGGCTATGTCAGCTAATAGTTGGGAATCTGTGACATGAATTTGGAGCCATTCGTATTCTTCAGCTACCTCTTCCAATATTGCGATGCGATGTTCGAAGGTAGGGATGGATACGTTCTCCTTGGCCAGCGCTACGCGACTGACTGCCCATACGACTTTGTCTATCTCGTGTTGGGCCAGCACAGCCTTAGAGATAGCTAGGTGGGCCACGGTCGGTGGATTAAATGACCCTGGATAGATTGCTGTAGTCATATCAGACGCGTTTACCTGTCAGCGTCCTCAGGGCTCGAGGGTTCCCACCAAGCTTAATCTCGACATCCCTGTTGATCCCATGTGCAAGGTTGTCCCACATCCGATCAACTAGTTGGGCCTGGCGGACATCTGTCTGGGTCACTCCGTCAGCTACAGAGCGGCGTAGGAAGGGAGCGCAATAGCTCGTTAGGCCGACTAATGCTGCAGCTAAACCTAAGTCCAAAGGGGCCGCTCCTGCCTCACGAGATAACTTAACCCTTCGCTCTATGTCGTTACCGAGGGTTTGAGCTATTAACCACGAAAGCTCTCCGTAGGTCGACCGGGGTACTCGGTGTCGAGTGGCTAAAGCTTGTGTGGCACTGTTTGCCGCTTCTTTGCCGAGCCTTAACGTTTGGAGTCGTAATCCGTTAAACCAGGCCGCTTTTCTGCCCGGCTTCGGAGCATGGGAAAATTGAGACCGTTCTCGGCGTGGAAGTGAAGCTTTTTGTAGAAACTGGTCGTACTCGGAGCGACGGGCCGGGTCAGACAAGACGTACCAGGCATCATTAATCTGACGCATTAAGAGAGGATCACCTGTCTGTCTGTCAGGGTGGTGGGCAAGCGCTAGCTGTCGGTAGGCACGCTGCAAAGATTCTTGACTACTACCTATTGAGACACCTAATAGGTCGTATAAAGGTTGGCTCGTCATCTCGATGTCGGGACGTTCCATGGTCAGCTTCTCAGCGTTATGTGCCCAGGATCTCCTGGCTCCAATGTGCCTATGATCGCAGCCACGTGGCTGGCCTCTTTGAGTTCGGCAACGGCATCTTTAGCGGCGGCAGCACTACAAGAGAACAAAAGACCACCTGAAGTTTGAGCATCGCAGAGAATGAGGCGGTCAGTGAGCGACCCACCAGTCAAGAACGGCTCTAGGAAATCTAGGTTCCTTTCAGTGCCGCCAGCCACAAATCCACCCTCTACAAGGTCAGTGATACCGGGTAGAAGAGGGACTGACGGTGTTTCCACTGATGCAGAGAGACCGCTTGCGATAGCTAACTCGTGGAGGTGGCCGAGGAGACCAAATCCGGTCACGTCAGTTGCAGCTGAGGCCTTTACCCGAGATGCGGATTTAGCTGCCAAGGAGTTAAGACGAGTCATTTCTCGAACACCTGCCACATAAACCTCATTGAGTGAGCCATTGGGCAAAATAGCTTCAGGGTCAGAACGCTTTAAGGCTGTTGCAAGTAAGCCCGTACCTATTGGTTTCGTTAGCACTAGTGCTTGGCCTGCTTCGCCTCCACCGTTGGTTAGAAGATCGTCGGGCGTAACTTCACCCACGACAGACATTCCATACATTGGTTCGGGCCCATCAACAGTATGGCCACCAGCTACAACCCAGTTACCATCTTCTGCCGCTGTTTGGCCTCCGATAAGCACCTCACCAAGAATTTCTAGAGCAAGTTCCTCTTTTGGCCAGGCCACTAAGTTCAGGGCGAATAATGGCTTCCCCCCCATGGCGTAGACGTCGCTAGCAGCGTTGGTGGCAGATATCTGACCCCAGATCTTCGGGTCGTCAACTATGGGGGTGAAAAAATCAGCTGTGGCGACGAGAGCGTTGCCATCAGGGCGCTGCCATACGGCAGCATCGTCGCTATTTTCAGAACCGACTAACAAATCAGGGTGAGTTGAGTTTGGTAAGTGACGCAACACGTGCGCCAGGTCGCTGGGACCGAGCTTGCAAGCTCAACCAGCACCGTGGCTGTATTGGGTTAGTCGAATCAAACTTGTCACGCCCCCACGGTAGCCCCCAAGGGCTACCTCACCGTATATGCGTCCATTGTCTCCAGAAAAATTTGCATCCCCTGGTCCCGATCAATTTCATAAGCAACTTCACAGTTGAGCGGCCGGTCTCCCCAGCCTCGCTGATCAATAACTGTCATACCTTGTGTGTGAGCGCCCTCTGTCTCGACAGTTACGTTTCTACGTTTGAACTCAAATAATTCTGGATGGGTAACGGCGAGAACAGCACATGGGTCATGCAGAGGAACTCGTTGACCACTAGTCCGCTTTTGGTACGACGCGAGATAAAAGTCGAAGAGTTCGGCGGCAAAAACTGCTACCTGGTTGTCGATGTCACGGAGCGATCTAATGGTCTGCTCATCAATCCCGAATTTGTGGGTGAGGTTAAGTCCAGCCATCCGAAATCGTTCGAACCCAGCATTAAAAACAATTGAAGCAGCGTGTGGGTCAGCCCAGACATTGAATTCTGCGGTTGCAGTCACATTGCCCGCTGTGGCGCTCCCACCCATTATCGAGATGCCGGCAACGCGCTCCACGATGTCCGGAGCTTGTTGAACAGCCAAAGCAATATTAGTTAATGGTCCGATCGGGACCAGCCACACCTCGTCGGTGTGGCGAATGGTGTCAATGATAAAACGGACGGCATCTGAACTTGTCGCGGAGCGTGTGATACTCGGTCGAGACGGCCCGTCCAAACCGGTCTTACCATGAGCCTCTTCTGCGTGTCGTGGAGGTAGCAAAAGCGGTTTTTCCGCACCGGCATGGACTTCCACGTCGAGAGCAACAAGTTCAGTAAGTAAAAGAGCATTGTCGGTAGTTAGATCCAGTGGCGCATTACCCGACACGGTTGTGATTCCTAAAATTTCGGTCAACCGGGCGGCCATCATGATCGCTATAGCGTCATCATGTCCGGGATCGCAGTCGATGATGATCTTTGGTTTCATAGTCGTGTCATCCCCGGCCCGTTGTCGTTGGTATCCCCCCAATAATGCGGAAGTCTTAGGTATCCGACCCTGGGCAGTTCGACAGCTGGTTCTAGTTGCTGATGGAGTTTGAGTCTTTGGATAGAACGAATATGACTCAACATCTCATAGAAAACCATCCAAAGGGATCCTTCAAGGTCGTAGGTAATAGTGCCGCTCTCTTGGTCGTCGCTGCCCGCCCCTCTAGGGAGAGTGGTGATTACGTACTTCCAGAATTCTGTGCCTTTGACTGTTCGCGTCTCTGATCGCAGTAGCTCTATTGAGTGTTCGTCAACAAGTCTCGTCAGCCAACCTATTCCCAAACGAAGATGGTTCAGAATGTCAGATATTTGCCAGAACAAGTCAGTATCAAGTACCCGATCCCACTTATTGTCGGGCCCCATTTGGTGTTCAACCCAGTTTATTGGTTGAGGGATATCACCATTTGCCCAAAGGAGGTGCCCTGCCCGTCTCTTAGTGAATACCAGAGCGTCCCATGCGATATGGGAGACCTGAGTGCGACAGGACCACCACATCCATTCTTTATCAGGTGACATGTCGTGAAAATCGAGTTGCGCATCCGATAGGTCTGCTATTTCGGCCTCCACCCAATCGACTATGTGGGGATACCAAGGCATAGCCCCTGATTTTGGAGAAGCAGGCATCTCGAGAATATCGGGGTCTGTTGGAGCCATGGGACGACGCTACTCGTGCTGCGTTGACAGTTGCTATTCAGCTTGGGAGATCTTCAAAAGAACGTGGGCTTGGACAATTACATATCAGATTTCTATCGCCGTGAGCACCATCAATTCTGCTTACAGGTGGCCAATATTTGTCCTCTTGGCTTGACGGAAGCGGGAAGGCAGCCTCCTGCCGTGTGTACGGATGAGGCCAATCGCCTTGTAACAGGTCTTCAGCTGGGTGCGGCGCGTTTACCAGAGGGTTGTCGTCGTGGGGCCATTCTCCAGATTCAATTCGTGCAATCTCGTTTCTAATTTGGTTCATGGCATCACAGAAGCGGTCGATCTCCTGTTTCGACTCACTTTCGGTTGGTTCAACCATCAAAGTGCCCGGCACAGGGAAAGACATGGTCGGCGCATGGAAGCCGTAGTCAATCAGCCTCTTTGCTATGTCTTCAACGCTTACGACTTCTGATAGGTGCCTCAAGTCCAAGATGCATTCATGGGCCACTAAGCCGTTCCGGCCTCGGTAGAGAACTGGATAGCTGTCATCCAGTCGTGCAGCGACGTAGTTCGCATTCAAAATCGCTACCGCAGTGGCCCGCATCAAACCTTGAGGACCCATCATCGCTATGTACATCCAAGGGATAGGGAGAATGCCTGCAGATCCCCATGGAGCTGCTGCTATTGCTCCACTTCCAGTTCTCGGTCCCGCCTCATTTACCAAGGGGTGGTTTGGTAGGAATGGCGCTAAATGTTCTTTTGCTGCGACCGGACCTATCCCTGGGCCACCTCCACCGTGAGGTATGCAGAAGGTTTTGTGAAGATTGAGGTGACTGACATCAGCTCCGAAGTGTCCTGGTGCGGCAAGTCCCACGAGTGCATTTAAGTTTGCTCCGTCAACGTAGACCTGACCGCCAGCTTCGTGAACTATTTGACAGATTTGAACAATGCCTTCTTCGAATACTCCGTGGGTCGATGGGTATGTGACCATTATCCCGGCAAGAACATCCTCATATTCAGCAACTTTCACTTCCAGGTCGTTGAGGTCGATATCGCCGTCATGGTCGCACTCGACAACGACAACTTTTAGTCCTGCCATAATCGCTGAAGCAGCATTAGTCCCATGGGCCGAAGAAGGAATGAGGCAGACGTCTCGTTGTTCTTCCCCTTTGGACTCGTGGTAACGCTTAATGGCTAAAAGGCCTGCGAACTCTCCTTGCGAACCAGCATTAGGTTGCAGCGAAATTTTGTCGTACCCAGTGCACGCGAGCAGCCAGTTGCTCAGTTCTTCAATCAGTTCCATGTAACCCCTTGCTTGGTCGAGAGGGGCGAACGGATGGATGTCCGCGAACTCCGGCCAAGTAATTGGTTCCATTTCACTCGTGGCATTTAACTTCATTGTGCAACTACCGAGAGGAATCATGCTGCGATCCAAAGCTATGTCCTTGTCAGACAGCCGGCGGATGTACCTGAGCATCTCGGTCTCTGAACGGTAGGTGTTAAAAACTGGGTGATCCAGATAACTAGAGGAACGTCTCAGACGCTGGGGTATTCCGGTCGAGGTGGTTGCAGCTTGTGAGCTTTCGTTGCCGTTTCGGAATGCCCGCACCACCTGCTCAAGGATCTCCGCGCCGCAGGTTTCATCGAAGGTCACAGCAACGCTGTCTGAGTCGACGAACCGGATATTTATTCCCTCTGCGAGTGCGCGTTGCGTGACTTCTTCTGCCCCACCTGGAACCTGAATAGTGAGGGTGTCGAAAAACGTTTGATTGGAAATAACGAACCCAGCGGATTCGAGTTTGGCAGCGAGGGTTGCGGTGAGGCTATGGATCCGTTGAGCGATCTGCTTTAGGCCATCGGGACCATGGTAGACGGCGTACATAGATGCAATTACTGCGAGCAAAACCTGAGCTGTGCATATATTGCTCGTGGCTTTTTCGCGTCGGATATGTTGCTCTCGAGTCTGGAGTGCTAACCGTGTCGCAGGACGACCTCCACTGTCGACTGAGACACCAACTAACCGCCCTGGGAGAGCTCGTTTGTGGTCTTCTCGTGCCGCAAGGTAGCCAGCGTGAGGACCGCCAAAGCCGAGAGGAACTCCCAAACGTTGTGAAGTTCCTACGACTAGATCAGCCCCTAATTCCCCCGGTGGGGTTAGAAGGCAGAGCGCTAAGAGGTCAGAAGCAACACAAAGAATCCCACCGTTTCCATGAATTTGTTCTGCGATGTGGCTGATATCGCCAATCTCTCCTGAACAGCCTGGGTATTGGACCAAAACTCCGTAGCAGTCGGCAGCATCGAGATCTTGCCAGGCATTACCGATCGCTATGTCAATACCTAACGCTTCGGCACGAGTTCGGACTACATCAATGGTTTGTGGATAACAGTCCGAGTCAACGAAGAATTTTTTCCCCGTGGTCTTTGTCAGCCGTCTAGCCATAGTCATCGCCTCAGCTGCAGCAGTGCCTTCATCCAACAACGAACTATTGGATATCCCCATCCCGGTAAGGTCACAAACCAGTGTTTGGTAGTTGAGAAGAGCTTCTAGTCTGCCTTGACTTATTTCTGGTTGATAGGGCGTGTAAGCGGTGTACCAACCAGGGTTCTCCAGAACCCGGCGCACCACCACAGCAGGCGTCACCGTGTTGTGATAGCCAAGTCCTATCAGTGATTTCATTGGCCGGTTCAAATCCGCTAACTGCTGAATTCGGGCAATGGCATCAACCTCAGTGAGTGGATTTGGCAGATTAAGTGGTTCGTGTGTGCGGATTGCTGCGGGCACAACAGCAGCACACAGTTCCTCGAGGCTGGAGCAACCGACAGCGGAGAGCATCAAAGCTATTTCGCCGTCGCTCGGGCCTAGGTGGCGGGCGAGAAAATCGGGTTGAGGGTCAAGTTCTTGCATATGGGAGTCTCAATTTCGGCTGTAGTTGTGAGGAACGAATGGCAACGCGCTGATTTGGCATGGGACCTCTTTGCCGCGTACCTCAGCGAGCAAAGTGCTTTTGGAGTCAGAAATGATCGGATCGACATACCCCATGGCAACCGGTCGATCACAGGTGGGTCCGAAGCCTCCGCTAGTGACAACTCCAACTTCGATCCCTTTGTCAGTTCGTAGCGTTGCGCCCTCTCGGATTGGTCGCTTAGTTAAAGAGGAAATTCCTACTCGAGTTCGGTCAGTACCATCTGAGAATTGAGCCAATATGACCTCAGAACCTGCAAAGGTGGGCTCGTCACGTCGTCTTCGGGGTATCGTCCAGCCAAGACGAGCCTCAACTGGAGTAATCGTTTCGTCTAGTTCGTGGCCGTAGAGACATAATCCGGCTTCAAGCCGAAGGCTGTCCCTTGCCCCTAGCCCACATGGGCTGACGGTCTTGTCAAGAAGCAGCGTTTCTGCGAGTTTCACGGCGCCCTCAGCGGGAACGATAAGTTCGAAACCGTCTTCTCCGGTGTAGCCGCTACGGCTGATGAGGCAGTCAACTCCGCCAACTGAGAATCGGCCCGAAGTCATGAAGGTCAGATCCGCGATTCTTGAATTCAAGCCTGACAGAACTGTCACTGCTTTTGGCCCTTGGAGCGCTACTTGGGCGAGGTCCTCTCGGATATTTATTTCCGCATGGTCGCCAAGAGCTGTTTGGATGCAGTGAAGATCATTCTCTACCCGTGAGGCGTTTAATACCAACCGAAGTTGGGTGTCACTTCGAGTGACGATGAGATCATCGATAACACCCCCTTGGTTATTGGTTAAGAGCGCGTACCGAAGGTGACTGACTTCGAGGTCTTGAATGGAAGCTGGTGTGACGAGTTCCAGCGAATCGATGACTGTAAGCAAAGAGATCCCTGATTTCGGAACGAGGTCAACGATTCCCATATGGCTCACATCAAAGAGCCCTGCAGAGGAACGCGTAGCTATGTGCTCGCTGATGATGCCGTCGAAGCTGAGAGGTAATTCAAAACCGGCGAATGGGGCAAATTTTGCTCCGCGGTCATAGTGCAGAGAATGTAGGGGTGACTGTTTGGTTGTTCGAGTTTCGGAAGGTTCACTCATAGCTCATTAGCCCGCGTCAAGTTTGACGCCCCGCGCTGTCGTGGAACCTGAGAGATTGGCCGCTTTTGCGCAGTTTTCCCCTTCGGTGGAGCTAGCCGAAGCCAACTCTCTTTCCAGCGTTGCTTCTTCCCTGCGGTCCGGAGGCCTGAGAGTTTCCCGGGGCGGTTGCTCCTTCGGCGCCGATCAACCGTAATAACTGTTGACCAGACTCTCCCACTGGGTGTTGGCAGCACTTGTCATCTTAATCACGGCGGACTTCCTAGGGGGTGATCGCTTGTTATTCAGGTAATACAGTGCAACGGCTACTTAAGGAAATCTGCGATTCGATCCTTTGGGCGACCAATTATTGCGTTATCAGACTTAACTAGAACTGGGCGTTGCATCAAAGCTTTCCGTTCCAACAGGAGTTCCACGACGGCCTTAGGGTTATTCACATAGTCATCGGGGTCTAGTCCTAGTTCTTTGAATTTCGAATCCTTGCGTACTAGGTCCTCTACCGGGTCTTCTAGGACCGAAGTGATGTGTTCTAAAGTCTCACGGTCAGGTGGGGATTTCATGTAAAGAACTACATCTGCTTTAACGTTTTCTTCCTCAGCGACCGCTAAGGCATTTTTGGATGACCCTCAATGAGGGTTGTGGTAAATCGTGACTTTAGGCACGGGTGCTCCTCGTTTTGTCCGCCTACGACCGTATCAGCGTTGAAAGCCGTCTTGGATGCGTTGAAGCATGTCGGGGGCAACACCAGGACCATCTTCTCTTGCCCATTTGAGGCCTTTGTCACGACTAAAATCGCTCAGAAGACGCATCTGTTTCTTCTCTTCGCGCAGCGTGTGCCAAGAGTTGGCGACAATGGATCTCGCCCAGTCCTCAGTACTTTCCTCAAGTTGTTCTTCAGACACACAACGGTTAGCCAGCCCAATTCGTTC
>Ga0066850_10000103_pt1 | contig 43930 bp, 44 predicted proteins | sample ETNtaG_4_FD_67282 | JGI IMG/M metagenome (GOLD analysis project Ga0066850, IMG submission 67282) | Marine microbial and viral communities from oxygen minimum zone, Eastern Pacific Ocean - ETNP201406SV67 | ecosystem: Environmental > Aquatic > Marine > Oceanic | place: Pacific Ocean: Eastern... | reverse complement strand
ATCGAAGAGCTTGGCCTCAGCTCAGAGAACTACGCCTCACAACTGGACGAAAGGATACGTTCGTTGATCTGAAATCCAACACCGATTCATTCATCTCTGAATCATCAGGACGGCGAGTTGGGGATTTTCGTGTACTTACCGGGACTTTGGACCGCGAAGCAGATGGTATTGAGCGTGAGGAGGGCCTTGGGAAGCAAGCCAGCAGAGCCGTCATTCATCCTCACCTACCACAAGGTAGCAACCGTTCTCTGCAGGAAGGTGCTAATGGCATCAGCCGAAAGAATCGGCTGGAGGTACAATAGTGAGATGGGCGTCTCAACGGACATCGCATCTAATACAGACCTCCTGCACGTCATCCACGGAACTACGACTGATGATTTCCTGGATTCTGGGAGGAGAGGGATTAGGATAATCCGAGACCCAAGAGACGTAATCGTGTCTGGTTTCCTATACCACCAGAGATGCTCGGAGTTGTGGTGCGTTAATTCGGATTTCTCGGAACCCGACTATCCTCACCCACAGGTTCCACTGCCTCTTGCTCATAGAAATCTGGAAACCAGAGAGGCTTTCGTATCCCGCCTGGGCGGAGCCTCATACCAGAAGAAGATACGAGGGCTCGAACAGAACGATGGACTAATTTTCGAAATGGACGGGTTCGCCAGAATCACCATCGACGAGATGGTCAGTTGGAGGGAAAGAGACAACGTCATGACCATTAAGATGGAGGATCTAGTCTCAGATTTCGATAAGTCTTTCGATAAGATGTTCCGTTGGCTTGGCATCCCAGACCCCTCGATTCCAATTTGCTTGGAAATCGCTAGGGGCCATGACATGAACAGGATGAGGGAGGATCAAATAGCCTCGAATCCACACATCTCGACAGGAAAGCTCCGCAAGTGGGAGGAGTACTTCTCAAGTCAAGTCATGGAGGCATACGAGGAGAGATTCGGAGATGCCCACCTGACGTTGGGCTACGAGTAATATTCTGAGCACCCTTCCAGTGCGAGTAATTCAAGAATATCCCCGCTCCCGCTAGTATTGTGTTCGACCTCGCCTCCATCATTCTAGGCACGTTCCAAGATGACCTAGTCTCGGTTTTCGGTGATTCTATCGGTTGGTTCGTCGGCCACACCATTTTATTGGCCACGCTAGCGGCCATGGTTTTCGCAATCAGGGAGAGGGACCATGTCATCAAGCACTCGGGTTTCGGCAGGAGTCAGGCAATTGACCTCGGGACCTTCCTGTTACTGACCCTGGTGCTCTTCTACTTCTATAGCACAGTATGTGGCTTTGCAACGGCCCCGTCCCTATTCGTCGGAGCGACCTCGTCGCTTTTCATCAGGTGGTTAGTCACCATTCTAGGCTAACGCCGTCCTTTCAGATTCTAGTCACGGCGACGCTTCAAGATCACCATCAGGGAAATGAACAGGACAACTAGCAACGCCCCCCCTCCAATGAAGAACTTCTGATTCTCCTCTGTGACACCTAGATCCTCCAGTATCGTTCCATTAACATCAATTCCAACCGAGGGAATCACGGTCTCCTTCTCATTTACAGTTAGAGGGAAAGCGAAATCGCTTGAGCAGGACCATCCCGGATCAGTGTTTTCATCAACCACAATTAGGCAACCCTCCCATTTCTCCTGAAGGTTGGAGGGGGTGGTAAGGAGGAAATCGCAGTTGACCGATCCCATCGGATTTTGGATTTTGCAATCACCCATGGACATGTCATTGAAGCCCGACGGCCACATGCTCTCCTGCGCACTACCCTTCTCCAGTAGGTGAAGGGAGATTGCCATGTTGCTATCCTCGTTGCTATCACAGCTGTACACCACGGAGAAGGGCACGTCTTCACCAGCCTCAGCAAAGATAGCCGAAGGACGGGACAAAGAACACGTGGTGTAGGGGAGCACCTCCACGTCGATCCCCTCTTCATCCGAGAATCCGAAAATACTTACTGGAGCTCCGTTCCACTCGGTTACCACCGCACTCACGTTGACCTCGTATGTCCCTGCAGACTGCCCTGTTGAGGAAGCTAGCACAATCTGGAACGATTCGGTTTGTCTTCCTCCAACAGTCACGCTCCCGGGCCCTGCTACATCCAGTTCCCCCTGTTGATAGGTCAGCTCCACTGTTTCCGGAAAATCAGTTGGATTGGTCAATTCGCAATTTACCAGAGAACCGCCAGCCCCACCCAAGAGATCTATTTCCGTCGAATCATCACATTCCAGATCGGTATCTGGTAGAAATTGTGCCGAACTGCTGGGAGAAATACCACAAATTATCAGCAGACCGGCAATAAAAACGACCGAGAATGATCGATTAATCACGAATCTTCCTGACTTGTGACCGTCATAGACATTCGTATGGATTGCTATCGAACTCTTCGAATTGACCCCTCAAAGCATTCATGTCAACCACTCACGCCGAAAGAAATCATGGGCGAGGGACCGGACAAGCCGAAGGTCGAAATCACATCCCAGAGCACGAATGTTACTAGCGGCACCGATGTCCAGGAGAAACTGATTGTAGCGGCTAGGGTTTTCTCTGACCTCCTGAAGCCAACGTACGGTCCCCGAGGCCTCGACAAGATGCTCTACAAGACCGATGGAACCACCGCCGTCACCAATGACGGAGCCAAGATCGTAGCCGAGCTATTGGTCAGACACCCCGCCGCGAAGATGATGGTGTCCATGGCCGAGTCGCAGGAGGAGGACTGCGGGGATGGCGTCACAACTACAATGCTTCTTTGCGGCTCGCTACTCATTGAAGCTAACAACCTTTTCAGAAAGGGATTGCACCCTCTCACGCTAATCGAGGGGTACGGCATTTCTCTCCGTGCCGCAGTCTCGCAGATCGACTCAGACGCGGCCTCGACGGACGATGCTAAACTCCTGGCAGTCGCAAAAACATCACTCCGTGGAAAGGTGGCAGAATCGGCCCTCGAAATCTTCTCCCCCCTTATCGTAGAGGCCCTAATCACTGTCTTCGAGAACCGTGGCGAAGCCTTGGCGCAGCATGTCTCCATGTTCAAGACTGGAACCGGCGGAGCAAGGGACTCGCGCCTGGTCAAGGGCATCCTGATTCGTCGGAGGGTTCTGATGAATGATTTCCCGAATGGTATCAGAGACGCGAAAGTCGTCTGCCTAGATGGGGACATCAAGATCAGGGAAATGACCAGGGATATGGAATTGAAGATCACCAGCGCCGACGCCCTAGACTCGTTCATAGGAGCCGAGCGAGATAGAAAAGAGGAAATCTTCCGAGGCTTCCTGGATTCTGGTGCCAAGGTGGTCCTATGCTCGGGAGAGATAGACAAGGACATCCTCCATCTATTGTGCGATAGCGCCATCCTTGCGGTGGAGAAGTTAGACTCGACGGAGCTCAGAAACGCGTCCGATGCAACTGGCTCGCGAATCATCGAAAACCCCCTCGACATCGAAGAGGCGGACCTGGGCTTCTGCGGCCACGCCTCATGGACGAGGAGGCCATCTACCGACGAGGTTGAAGACGTAATCCGAATCGAGGATTGCCAGAATCCCTCTGTAGTCACAATCGAGGTCGGGGGCGCGGGAGAGACCGGAACGGAGGAGGTCATACGAGGCCTCCACGACTCTCTTAGAGCAACCTCATTGGCATTGGGCGAGGACGTCCTGCCAGGAGCCGGGTCAATCCACAGCAGGATCGCACACGCAGTTCGCAGTGCCTCCGAGAACCAAAGTGGCAGGGAGAGGCTTGCAATGGAGGCATTCGCCAGAGCGATGGAGACCGTCCCCGCGACTCTAGTAGAGAATTCAGGGGGAGAGCCGCTGGACAGGATTCTAGAGCTAAGAACCTCATCACTTGAAGAGTCACCAGTTGGTATTTCCCACGACGGGAAGATTTGGGACGTAGACGGCGTATGGCATCCCCGATCAGTTATCGAGAACTCCCTTGAATCGGCCACAGAGACTGCAATGGGAATGCTGAGAATTGACCAGGTCATATCAGCGAGAGGCGAATAGCCCACCACCAACCTCAAGCCCCTTGCACACACGCATTCGTCATGGAGCGACCCAGGGCACTAATCAGCGTCTGGGACAAAACCGGAATCAAGGATTTTGCCTCCTCCTTGAATTCGATGAATTGGGAGATTATCTCGACAGGAGGGACAGCCTCGAAGCTCAGGAATGTGGGAATAGAAGTCACGGACGTATCCGATGTCACCGGGCATCCGGAGGTCTTCGACGGCCGAGTCAAAACACTCCATCCCGCTGTACATGGGGGGATTCTCGTCAGGCGGGAATCAGAGCAGGATATGCAAAACCTGTCCGAGCTTGGTTATGCTGGGATTGACCTAGTCTGCGTAAACCTGTATCCCTTCGAGGACACCGCTGCCCGAGATCCCCCTGCGAGCGACCAGGAACTGATTGAGATGATTGACATCGGAGGGCCCACTATGGTCAGATCGGCAGCGAAGAACCATGCCGACGTCATCATCATCACTGAACCCGAGCAGTACGGGAAGGTCTTACGCGCTCTTTCAGAATCCAATGGAAAACCAACGGGTGTAGATCTGGAAATGAGAAAGGAACTAGCACTATTTGCATTCCAATCCACCGCAGCGTATGACAGCGCCGTTTCCAACGAGCTATGGAGCAGATTCTCTGACAGCAGGATTCCCAATAGGATCCACGCATCGTCCAGAGAGGGCCGAGAACTGAGGTACGGGGAGAACCCCCACCAACCAGCTTCCTTCTTCCCTGCTTCTGGAGATCCATCGGGTCTCTCAGCGGCAGTTCAACACGGGGGCAAACCGCTCTCCTACAACAACTATCTCGATTTGGATGCAGCACTAAGGCTCACCAGATCTCTCTCTCAGGCCTGCGATTTTGCTCTGTACTCCTGCGTGGTTATCAAGCACACAAACCCCTGTGGCGCCTCAGTTGCCGATAGTCAGGTTTCCGCATGGGAAAATGCACTGGCAAGCGATCCAGAGAGCGCATTCGGTTGCGTAATCGCATTCGACCAGGTAGTGGAGAAAGAAACCGCTCAATCAATCGCGAAGCACTTCTTCGAATGCATGATAGCCCCAGGTTACGAACCCGAGGCATTGGAAATCCTCGCCCAAAGCAAGAACCGGAGAATGCTAACCCTGGAACCACTTGGAGAATATCAGGAGGAAAAAATGATTCGTCAAGTGCAAGGAGGTTGGCTATCCCAGATCCAAGGCCCTCCGAGCATAGTCTGGGACAAAGTCCAATCTGTCACGCAATACTCGCTTGACGAAGAGGGAATCAAACTAGCACGGTTTGGGACTTCAGTCATCGCAGAAGTCCAATCCAATGCGATAATTTTGGTTCGCAAGACGGAGACAGGATTTGCAACTGTGGGCGTCGGACCGGGGCAGACGAGTCGAGTGGAGGCAGTGAGGATAGCTGCTAGGAGGGCCGGAGATAGAGCACAAGGAGCCATGATGATATCCGACGCCTTCTTCCCGTTCCGTGACGGAATCGACACATCGAACGAGATTGGGATAACCAGTGTCGTGCAACCGGGTGGTTCAATTCGCGATGATGAGGTAATAGAGGCCGCGAATGAGCATGGGATGGCAATGCTATTTACAGGGACCAGACTTTTCAGGCACTAAGGAAACACAATGGATTGGAAGAAGACTCTCTCTACTGGGATTGCAGCAGGAGCTTCAGTCGGATTTTTTGTGTCGTTAAATGGGTTCTTTGCTATTGGCTACAGCTCATTCGGGGGATTATTTGCATCAGTCCTCGCATTCATCCTCGTGTCTGCGTTTGGTGTCAAAACTATCTCGGAAAAGACCGGCTTTTGTGAACCCAGTTTGAAGCATCTGGTTCCTGTATCTTTCGCCACATTTGTCATGCCTGTACTAGGTCCAGCCTTTGGAGCAGGAAGCACAGGACTGGATTATGTGGGAGCACTAATTGCGTTAGGAGCTGTAGGAGGACTTTTCTGGAGTACACCCTTTGCCGGTTGGAGTTACTACAAGTCAGCCTGAACCCCTCCGTGACAACCATCATACGGCAGATTACGATGCCCCACTGTGACCAACCATTCAGGGACTGCATCGAACTCCTACCAAGACCTAGTTTCGGCCATTGGCAACACCCCACTAATCAGACTGAACAGGATTACTGAGGGGTTGGAACGAGCCTCCATATGGGCCAAGCTCGAGAGGTGCAATCCAGGTGGTTCAATAAAGGACAGGATCGGATTGCAGATGGTTCTTGATGCCGAGGAGAAGGGTCTCCTGAAGCCCGGTGGGACGATAGTGGAGGGCACATCAGGCAACACCGGCATCGGGCTTGCGATGGTGGCAGCACAGAGGGGCTACAGATGCATCTTCACTATGGCAGACAAGATGAGCAAGGAGAAGATAGATCTCCTCAGGGCAATGGGTGCTGAGGTGCACGTTTGCCCGACCGCTGTTGAGAAGGAGGACCCACGATCGTACTATGAGGTAGCGGCAAGATTGGCACGAGAGATTCCCGGGGCATGGTATCCCGACCAATACTCGCACGAGGCAAACCCTCGGACTCACTACCTCTCAACCGGACCGGAGATTTGGGAACAGACGGGAGGCAAGATCACCCACTTCGTTGCCACAATGGGTACGGGGGGGACGATTTCCGGAACCTCCAAGGCACTGAAGGAGATCTCCGAATCAAATGGAACCACACCACCCACGATAGTGGGCGTCGACGCCGTTGGCTCCATCCTCAAGCAATGGTTCGAAGAGGGAACCATTGGGGAGCCACAGACATACAAGGCTGAGGGCTTCGGTGAGGACTTCATCCCAACTGCGACAGATTTCTCAGCCATCGACGAGATTCACCAGGTGGACGACGAGGAGTGCTTCCAATGGGCAAGAGCCCTTGCCAGGAGAGAAGGAATGTTCTGCGGGGGGTCATGCGGAGGGGCAATCAAGGTGGCAATTGACATTGCCAAGAGAGCAGAGGAAAATGACGATGATGCCATGGTGGTTGCAATACTTCCTGACGCAGGGAACCCATACCTTTCGAAGTTCTACAACGACGATTGGCTCAGGGAGAACGGCTGGGAACCCGACGATTGGGATTGATCATACCTTTTCGAAGGCCATCTCCAAGTCGGCAATCAGGTCATCAGCATCCTCTATGCCCACTGATAATCTCACCAGTCCATCCTCGAAACCCCTGGCAAGCCTTTCTTCTCGAGGTACCTCCGCGTGTGTCATGGTGGCGGGGTGAGTAATCATCGTCTCAACAGCCCCCAGACTCTCAGCAAGTAGACACAACTCGACAGAATTCATCAACTTCTTTCCAGCCTCCAAGCCACCCTCCAACTCGAAGGAGATCATTCCGCTGAAGCCCTTCATCTGGGCCTTCGCGATTTCATGCATTGGATGCGACTCCAATCCCGGATAGACCACCTTCGAAACCTTGGGGTGGCTTTCCAGATAGATCGCAATCTTCTCGGCGTTCTCCCAGTGCCTCTGCATTCTGAGGTGCAGGGTCTTGAGTCCCATTATCACGAGCCAGCAGTCGAAGGGACTTGGAACGGCTCCAACGCTCTTTTGGATGTATTTCAGGCGCTCGAAGAGATCCGTCCGATCAGTTACGATTACTCCACCGATGATCTGATTGTGGCCGCTAAGATACTTGGTCGTGCTGTGAAGAACCAAATCGGCTCCGTACTTTAGGGGCCTGAGGAAAACAGGGGTTGCGAAAGTGGTGTCCACCACATACAGCAGATTGTTGCTCTTCGCAATCTTGCCCACCGCCTCGAGATCAGTTACCTTCAGGAGGGGGTTGGTTGGCGTCTCGACCCATATCATCTTCGTCTCAGGAAGTATCGCATCCTCAACGTTCGAAGCTACCTGCGAATCCACGTAGGTGAACTCAACGCCATAGTTCGTCATGAGGTTGTTAAACAGCCTTGCAGTGCCACCATAGACGTCATCACAGCATACTACGTGATCGCCCTGGCTGAGCAGCTTCATGCAACTGTCGGCACTAGCCATTCCACTGGAGAAGGCAATCCCGTGCTTCCCTCCCTCCAAGGCGGCCAAGTGATTCTCCAAATCCTGCCTTGTTGGATTGGAAGATCTGGTGTAGTCGAACCCCTTGTCCACTCCTATTTCTTCTAGGACGTAAGTCGCCGTCTGGTAAATCGGCGGGACAATCGCACCCGTGGTAGGGTCTGGCTTGCTCTTTCCTCTTACTGAGATCGTGTCGAAATCCATGTAACTCTGACCTCTGGGTATTGACCACCTGCAAAATAGTTTCAGTTAGCCGATTTCCCTCGTTCGTACCTTCGTTGCGATAAACCACACTCCAATAATACCCACGAGGATGATGGTCAGAGATCCGAATCCAGGGTCCGCACCATTCCAAGAAGATGGTTCCGAGAACGCCCCATCGCCCAGCGTCGAAACATACCAAACGAAGATTGCAGAAGCAGTGGACATGAGGCAGATCATTCCAATAATTGCAGATTTGGCATGTCTCGGGACGGTCTTCCCCGTTGCATAGTATTCGAACATTGCAGAACCAAAGAAGCGATTTGTCATCGTCCACTTGAACATCCTTTCACTCGATAATGAGAAAAGGAAGGCGGCAGGAACTGCCCACGAAACTGTAGGCCATCCCGGCAACCAGATGCCAATGATGGCGAACCCAACAAATATCAAACCGAGCCCGAAATATAGTCGTCTGAGAACAGGTCTGCTAGATACGAAGTATCTCTCAACAACCTCGTCAACACTCTCGATTCTCTCCATGAATCCCGTCTAATCGGTATCGACATCGTCCTATAAGTGCATTACCGAACACTCAAGCGAGAACTCCCCGCCACAAGAGCATGGAACCATCCTTTGTCCTCCCACGAGTAGGTTCTGTTGACAATCCTCTCAGATTGGCTGTTTTGATCTCTGGTGGTGGCTCTGGCTTGGAAGCTCTCCTGAAATTCCAAGCGACCGAACCGCGCTGCCATCGAACGGTAATCGTTCTTGCAGACAGTGAGGCGGCAGGTGGTCTTGAGCATGGTAGGGATGCAGGAATTGCATCACTCGGTATCCCAATCCCCTCAGGTCCTGGGATGTCAGAACGACGCCTGGCACACGAAGAAATTGTGGAAAGACAGATTCAAACAGCTCATGCTGAACTACTCGTTCTCAGCGGATACATGCGTATCCTGACTCCCTCATTCGTGGGGAAATGGAAGGGTCGGATAGTCAATATCCATCCTTCCTTGCTACCAGATTTCCCCGGGGCCCACGCCCATCGCGATGTTCTCTTCGCGGGAGTAAGAACTACTGGTTGTACCGTGCACATGGTCGACGAAGGTGTCGATACCGGCCCCATCCTCGCGCAAAGGGAAGTTCCAGTACTCCCAGGAGATAATGTGAAGACCCTCCAAGAAAGGGTCAAAGAAGTCGAGCACGAACTCTACCCCGAGGTAATCGATATGCTTTCCTCCGGCCAATTTTCACTCTAGGTCTTCGGGTGTATTAACATTCAGAAGAACCGTAGGATTCTCCACGAGTATCGAATGTTTGGCCTCTGAGAACTGGACTCGAAGGGGCCTCCGGTCTCCCTCGATCATTTTCAGGACCTCCTTGGTACGAATCAATGAGAGTAGCGGGTGACTCCTCTCTCCATCATGGGGCATGATGAGGCAATCGTTCCTCCCTAGTCTCTCTTGGAGAGACACAAACAGTTCCGAGGAGACCCACGGATAGTCCACTGTGGCCAATTGGAGGACTCCATCTTTGCATTTCGAGTCCATCAGGGCTTCCTCAATCGCGTTGATTGGACCTGCATGCTTAATAGAATCAAGAACCCACTCTATGTCCAGTTCAGTTCCGATGGTCGAACCATATTCCTCAATGTCTTCGGGTCTCGCAACTGCAATCCTAATCGGCTCCAGACCGGCAGCAACGAGTGCTTTTGCTGCTCGCTCGATCATGGCCGAACCACCAATATTAATCAGGGCCTTGTCTCTTCCCATTCTGGAGGACCTTCCCCCGGCTAGCAACAGCGAACGCATTCATTCACCTCAGTTCGTCCAAACGCTTCAAGGCGTGATTTATCTCTTCCATCAGGTCCAATGCCCTGTTGATTAGCACCTCTCTGTCCTTTCTTGCAGTGGTCCCCGCAAGCCACTCCATTAGTTGGGTGATGTCCTCAGCATCTCTCTTTATCGTCCACTCTAGAACTTCCTCTGCTACCGGGTCATCCGAAGGCAGCAACCGCTCGACCATGATCGCCAGAGGGGCTACCGATGAATTAGTGCTATGGTATTCTCGCTGCGACCCTGTCTCTAATCCTGCCAAGGAGGGAATCCCCATCTGGCACCTCTACCATCACTAACAGATTGAGAACATCGCTCCCGATTTCTCTTCCCGCGTTGATGCCGACAAATGCTGAGATGAGCGCCAAGTGCGATTCTACGAGTCTACCATCACACCAAGATTTCAGCATTTGGTCACTTGGAACGGCATGACCCGCTCGGAATGCCTCCTCGATGCTAAGGAGTAGCGCCTCCGCTGGTTCTCTGGAGTTTATCGAGGAAGATAGTACCACCCAGGGGTCGACCCTTGCTCTCTCGTAATCCAAGTTGGCGAGAAGCAGTGCTGAGAGCGCAACGTCCTCCCTCCCATGTCTCTTCCAAAGAAGTGGGATCAGCTTCCACAAGGTTCGTTGACTATCTCCTGCCTCAGTAATCAGCCACGAAGCAATTCTCCTCAGGATTTCATCTGGTGTACCAAGGTGAAAAGAGTATCCAGCGGAGGTACCGAGTCGGTCTGTGCTTGACTTCATGATCATCGGCGGCACCCCTATAGGGTATGCTTCCCGGACAATTTTCGCTAGGATTCGATGCGATTTGTGAGACCTTCGAGGCTGCACCCCGAGGAACTCGTCCAGAACGCGCTCCCCACTCATCTGAACTACTGCTTCCTAGAGAGAATATTGACGCTATCGAAAATCTCGCGCAGATTGCCGACCGAGTCATTGAGGCGCATCCTGTATTCGTCGATGAAGGATCTGTGCACGATTTCTTCCAGTTGACGGTCCAGGCTCCTAGCTATCGCCCGATGCTCTGCATCCTCAATGAGGAACATCTTCCTGAGGTACGCAATTTGTGCTAAAACGTCATCTGATCTATCTGTATGGATTAACATTGCTTCGAGGACCTGTCCGTACACCAGCCTCATCTCGCTCTTCTCAATCACGTCCCCGCTAATCTGATCCTCCTCACCTGACAGAATCGCATCATAGATTCTCTTAGGCTCATCCTCTTTCAGACTCAATGCATGGGCAAGCTTCACCAGAATCCTCTTCTCTCCGTTGGACAGCTGTCCATCTCTCAAGGCGAGCCTTGATGCATTCAAGAAAATCCTAGAACGGTCCTTCTCAGCTTGCGGAGAAAACCGCGCCTCTTCTGCCACACTCCTCCATGGTGGGCATCTGGCCTTAACGACTAGGTCGAATGCCCAATATCACCCCCAGATACAAACAGGAGCATTCATGAATCCCCCGTGCATCGGATAGATTGCTAATCAGCCACTCCCGGGCGTCCTGCGCCCATCCGAACCCCCCCAGCCAAAATGGCGAAAACGGGGGCAGGGCCCCCGTTTGGGGCCGAGAAGCAAGGAATTGAATAATATGTCAAGTGAAGGAAAATACGTAATACACGCAACAATTAGAGTCGATGGGACCGTAGCACGCAAAGATGTCGTCGGAGCCATATTCGGCCAGACCGAAGGACTCCTGGGAGAGGGTCTCCAACTTAGGAAACTCCAGAGAACAGGAAGAATTGGCCACGTGGATGTCAGTTTGAACAACCACAAGGGCCGCGTTCAGGGAAATATCGAAGTCTCATCTTCGATAGACCAAGTCAGCACTGCAGTAATCGGTGCAGCTCTGGAGACGATAGACAGGATCGGACCATGCAAAGCAGTGATCAAGGTAAAGGAGATCGAGAACATCAGATCCGCCAAAAGGGATCACGTTATCGACAGGGCCAAGCAGCTTCTGCTGGGGATCGTAAACTCCGCCTCAGGCGAGTCTAAGAACATACTCGATGAAGTCAGAGCCGTACTAACTTTGGATACTGAGGTCGACTACAAGGAGATGACTGCCGGACCAAACGTGAAAAACTCGGATGCAATTATCATCGTCGAGGGCAGGAACGACGTCCGGAATCTGTTGAAGTTCGGGATTAACAATGCAATTGCCACTATGGGATCGGGCATTAAGCCAGAATTGGCAGAACTCGCCGCCAAGAAAAAGACGGTAACTGCATTCTTGGATGGGGACAGAGGAGGCAAACTCCTCCTAATGGAGATCAGCGGAAAGCTGGGCAAGTCCCTAACACACGTCGCTTTTGCTCCCCAGAGCAGGGAAGTCGAGCATCTCGAGGGTAAGGTAGTGACGAAGTGCCTTGGTCAGAAGGAAACCGCTTCGAAGGCAGTTTCCCGAATACAGACTGAGATCCAGAAGGACGACGACAAAGCCGTCGGAAAGGGCAAGCCGTCATTGGAGGCCCCTGATGAGATCAAGGGCTGGGCACCAATGATGGACGGCCTAAAGGCCAACCACGCAGTAATTGTTCTAGCAGATGGAACTGGCTCCGAGCCAGTCGGAGCCAAAGCCTTGGAAAATGCTCTCGGTGAGTCCGATGGCGCACAGGGACTAGTCTTCTCTGGCAAGGTTACCGACAGAATCCACGAGCTCGCTTCGGGGGCAGGAATCAACGTCGTAGTCGGCAAGACAGTCGGCCCCCAATCCCTTAAGCTTGGAGTACAAGCATACTCGGTAAAGGACCTAGAGTGAGTTTCAGAGACCCTTTTCTGGCAGGGCAAACCCCGGCCAACAATGGCCTTCTGAAGGGTAGAAATAGCAGAAGCCATCAAAAGTCTCTCATGCCCGCTGGGATTGATGCAAGAGACTACCATGGCGATACTAACTCTCTATGGTGCTCTATCTGTCACCCTCCTTGCACTATGGATCAGGCATAAGTCGGTATTGAGGCAGAGGAAGAGACTCGCCTTGAAACTCGGTTCGATGAAGGGAAACCTGACCGAGACTTCCGAGAGGCTCGACCTCCTCTCAAGAGGGGTCGACACGATTTTATCGGATTCCCCGGAGGTTCACGACCTCCTCGGGGTCCACAAGTCTCTGGAAGCAGCAGAGTCTCTTCTCTTCAACCAAGGAATTCCAGTTAGCAACAGCGAGTCTTGTGCTATTGCTAGCCATGCCGTCAAAGCACTTCTGGGTCACTACCCAGAAGATGGCCCAGAAGACGAGCGCAGCATTGTCCAGGGGCTAAAGCCACTCTCGAAGAGGCTCTCCGCCATCCTGACAGAAGCAGAGATGAAAGCCGAGGACATCGAACTATCTGCAGCCGAGCATCGCAGGGCCGGGGAACTTTTCCACTCCGTGGAAAGATTCGACTGGGCCGCAGACTGCTTCCAGAGGGCAAATGACTTGGACCCAGAAGACGAGTCGGCACTTAGATCCCTTTCCGAAATCCAGAAGAATAACGGCGACCTCGATTCCTTGGATAGAACCCTTGAGAGGTTGCTAGCAATTGTCCCGGATGACATAGAGACGCTCAATGAGCAATCGATTCTTCTCGATAACACTGATGATGACAGATTCACCAGAAACAGAAAGAGGTTAGAAGCCCTAGGTGCCATATCAATAGCATCGGAAGAGGAGGAAGAGCTATCCCAAATCGCACAGAGAGCAAGGGACTCAGACTTTGGTGGAGCCAACCCGTCGATCACAGCACCAGGATTAATCGAGAAGGCTGCCAAGCAACTCCTGCTTGGAGAATTAAGAGCAGCATTGGAATCGGTAGAAATGGCCATCGAGAGGGATCAGAGCTTCGGAGAGGCATGGTCTCTCAAGGCCCGTCTCGTAGCCGCAGATGGCGGAACTACCAAGGACGCCCTAAAGTGCATTAGGCGGGCAAATGCATTGGGAGAGTACACAGTTATCCTTGAGTCTGAGATTCTTGATAACGATGGGAGGGCGGATGCTGCGATCGAAGTTATCCAGGAGCATCTTTCCTGTTCACCGGGGGATGCAGAGGCCAGAGGCAGATTGAGCCAACTCTGGTTGGCCAGCGGAGCATCCGATTCCGCACGGCAGATTCTGAGCGATGCGCCCGAAGAATCCTGGAACTCTGCCACCCTGCATGTGATGAAGGGAAGGCTAAGTCTAGTAGAATCGGACGACCATCGCGATGAAACAGGTAAAATTGACCCTATGCCCGTTATCGATGCACTCGTCTCTTTCGACAAGGCAGTAGAAATTGACAGGGAATCAGGCCTCGCTTGGTTGGGAAGGGCTAGGGCCCTCAGGTATCAGAAGGCTTTCGATGAGGCAGAAGTAGCCCTGGTGCGCGCTCGAAGGCTGATTCCAGAACACCCATCGATTTCCCTCGAACAAGCACAGCTGTTCCTTGAGATGGGAGATTTGGAACAAGCCAATGCTCTATCTCTCGAAGCCAACACCATTCTGAAGGACAGTCCAACTGTCCCGTTCATACGTGGAATCATCGCAGCTCGACAAGGGCGTCTCGAGGAGGCCAAGAAGCTCTTCTCGACATGCCTCGAGATTGATCCAAATCACGCTAGAGCAAGACTCAACAGATCATCCGCGGCTCTTCTCTATGACGATCTGGCGATGGCCTTGGACGATGCAAACAAATTGGTCGAGGATCGCCCCAAACACGAACTCGGCCGACTTAGAAGATCTGAGATACTCATGAACCAAGGGGATTGGGCCAATGCCGAATCGGAGCTTCGCGAGCTCCTCAACCTGAACAACCAACACGCGATGGGGCTCGTGCACCTGGGAACCTGCATGATTGCGATGGGCAAGTCAGAACAGGCAGAAAAGCCACTGAACAAAGCGATAGAGACGAACTCAAAACTATCCGAGGCGTGGTATCAGAGAGGCCTGCTGTATCTGGATTTCGGAAGGTCAGAGGAGGCGATGTCGGATTTCGAGGGGGCGGTAAGGGTAGCTCCTCAGCACCTTGATGCCAGGCTTAGAATCGCAGCCATACTACATGAAGGAAAAGACACCGATAAAGCCGCTTCCGCTTGGCGGAAGGTTCTCGACGTCGACCCGCAGAATAGGCTCGCTAGGAGAAGACTGGAGGAGTGCAGGGGGCAGATCACCTCCCGTCGAGAAGCCCTTCTTCCAAAGGATTGAACAGCATTCACTCTGACGAGACGACATGCATTCCCAGCAAATGGTAGAACCAGGCTCAAAGGCACCCGATTTCGAACTTCCGAACGCGAATGAAAACTCCGGAGGAGCCTCACTCTCGCTTCAGGAAGTATTGGGCGAGAATGGTGCAGTAATCTTCTTCACCTGCAATCATTGTCCATATGTGGTTGGCTCCGAGCCAAGGATCGAGAATGCTGCGGAAGTGGCTAGGAAGAACGGACTCGGATTCGTGGGAATAAACTCCAACGATCCCGTGAAGTACGAATCTGACTCATGGGACAACATGGCCAAGAGGGCGAATAAGGGTATGACGTACCCGTATCTCCACGACTCCTCGCAAGAAGTGGCTCTGGCTTACGGGGCCGAGAGAACACCGGAGTTCTACCTACTGAACTCGGATTCGATAGTCATCTACAGAGGACGATTGGATGACTCTCCGAGGGACCCGTCCCATGCCACTACTTCCGAACTGGAGGACGCGATAGAAGAACTCGCTACGGGAGCGACAGTCTCTGTCACAAGAACCGAGAGCATAGGCTGCTCGGTGAAATGGAAGGAATAGGTGCTTTATTTGGCAATGGGATTCCCTGCATGGGCATTCTACATCGTAATGCGACTGGCTCCATCTGGAATCAGGATGCGAATGTGGAGGGGTCTATACCAGAGGATGGCACGAACACAGACGGATCCAAGCTTTCGCTTCATGAACTACGGCTTCACAGATGAGGCAGAACTACAACTCCCCGAAAGAGATGAGCCTGACAGACTTTTCATCCAACTCTATAACATGAATATCAGGGACGTGAAGATAGAGGGCAAAGAGGTACTCGAGATTGGATCCGGAAGGGGTGGTGGAGCGAGCTGGATTGCAAGGACTTACAACCCTAGGTCCCTGTTGGCAGTAGACTACTCCGCAGAGGCAGTGCGACTCTCCCAAAATTGGTTCGCCGCACAGGAAAATCTGGTATTCAAGGAGGGCAATGCTCAGGACCTGCCCCTCTCCGACGATTCCTTTGACATTGTATACAACGTGGAGTCATCCCACTGCTATGCGAACATCCCAGAATTCCTGCAGGAGGTCTTCAGGGTCCTGAGACCAGGGGGGAAATTCTGCTGGACGGACATGCGCGACCCAAGGACCATGGAGAAGATGCAAGGCCAGTTCCTGGAGATCGGATTCAGCATCGAGTCAAGGGCGGATGTGACCAAGAACGTGACTGATGCACTGAACCTGATTGACAAGGGGAGGAGGGAGATGATTCGACAGAGCGCCCCAGCCTCTCTCAGGAAAAGCTTCGAGACCTTCGGGGGCGTCCCGGGTACACCTGTATACGAGGCTCTAAAATCCGGAAAAATTCAGTATTTCAGATATCTTCTCTGCAAACCAAGATAGTTTACCCTCCTGCCACTAGCAATTTATCATACCAATAGAGGAGGTACTTTACAGAATACTCAGCAGGTACAGAAAACCCAGAAAGGCGTGTAGCAAAGCCAGCACCCCCACTACGTCACTGATCCTCCCATGGACTTCCTTCGTCCTGGCGAACCTCTCTCCGGATTCTTTCTGAGACTTTGTCTTCCTCCCCAGATTCCAAACGTAGATCATCATGCTCAGACCAATCAGTCCCGTGGCACCGTGGAGCCCCGGGACCATGTGACTAGTAGCATCGCCATGATCGATAATACCCCGTGCTGCATTGGATGCGAACGCAAGACCGACTATTGTCACGCTTGCTATGGCGATCCTATCTCCCATTGACTCGTGTTCTACAAGGGACGCCTTCCTCTCCCCACCCCTCATTAGGGAGGATTCCCCCCTCCAAGCCTTCTGTCGGAAGAATAGCCAAATCAGGAGAAGTGCGGCAAGGGGGTGGGAGAGGATTACCGCTAGCCTGACGAAATCCATGGACATTGGAATGGATAGAGAGACTTAGATTTGGCTAACTTTGGGAACCGTGTCACGGGCATTAGTACTGTTCCAGGACGAGTTCGGTCTGCGTCGAACTGATGTCCCCCGGAGCCGCGAGCCACATTCGATCCAGCAAATCCCTGAGAGCCACAGTATCGTCAACGTGAACCACGGCAACCAAGTCCGCATCGCCACTAATCTCGTACACGCACTCGACCCCCGGCCAACCGGAGAACTCCCCAGCGAGCGAGCCTATCTCAGTGCCAGTGCCGACTTTTAGGCGAATCAGGGCAGTGAGACCGATTCCCGATTCGCGAACCGTGTAACCCCTGATTACGCCCTCGTCCTCGAGCCTCTTGATGCGAGTCCTAACTGTCCTCTCGGTGACGCCGACGCCTTTTGCGATTTCGACATACGGGGCTCTTGCGGACTCTCTCAGAAAGGACAGGATGGATCTGTCAAGGGAATCGACATTACTCATCGAATCCTCCGAAAAACGTACAATTTATGATTATTTCTTGACGTTTTAATTCGTTTATTGGATGAAACACGTCCATTTACAGCCATCAGACCCTCAGAGATTATTGGTTGCGTTCAAATGGGATGGCTTACCTTGCACCCCCATGAGCCAAGAGGAGGCCATCTCCCAACTCAGGATTCAGGAGTATCTGGATGACGTCTCCGGACTAGATATCCCCCACTCGCATTCCCAATGGTACAACATCGATGTCGCAGCCCTGTTGAACAGAACTAGGATAGAGGGCCATGAACTCGATCCAACTTCCGGGTCATCGTTGATATTCCTAACCAGAAGCGTGATGCTCTGCTGTCCAAAGTCCGGCCGGATCCACCACTATCCCAAGCATCTATTACATTGCTTTGTTGATGACAATCGCTCCAAGTCCAATGAGGTTGATGGCGTACTAATGAGAGCAGAACTATTCTCCATCTCTCCCAATGAGGAGCAACTATGCTGGGAGTGTTGCTGCAGATCGGAACTGGAAATCCCTGAGATTCAAAACAAGGTTTCTCGATGGCTTAGTTGGTTGAACACTTAGCGGGGACATCGCTACCTTGAGAAGTCAAGGTCCCGTGGGAGGTCCAATGGGTGCCGCTATCAGCGACATCTTCGCTAGGGCCATTCTCGACTCCAGAGGCAACCCGACAGTGGAAGTAGACTGCTATGTGGATGGCATACTGAGAGGCAGAGCAGCGGTCCCATCAGGAGCTAGCACCGGTACGCACGAAGCGATTGAATTGAGAGACGGAGGGGACCAGTGGATGGGCAAGGGAGTCCAAGGTGCCGTCAACAACGTGAACGGCCCCATTCGGGAGGCACTAATTGGAAAAGATCCTTCAAACCAAGAAGAAATAGACTCTCTCCTAATCGAACTGGATGGTTCGGAGAACAAGGAGGTATTGGGGGCCAATGCCACCCTAGGCGCCTCTTTGTCATGCCTAAGAGCAGCATCTCAGGGCGAACTGTGGAATCACATATCCCAGGATGGCGAATCGAGCCTGCCAGTCCCAATGATGAACATCCTGAACGGTGGGGCTCACGCGGAAACTAACGTCGACGTCCAGGAGTTCATGGTAGTTCCACATGGTTTTGATGATTTCACCCGGGCCCTCCGAGCAGGAGTCGAGATCTATCACACACTCAAGTCCATTCTCAAGCAAGAAGAACTACTTGGGGGTGTTGGGGACGAAGGCGGTTTTGCACCGAACCTCTCTAGAAATGAGGAGGGACTGAGGCTGGTACAAGAGGCAATAGGGAGGGCCGGCTACTATCCAGGTCGACAGGTCTCGATTGCCCTGGACGTTGCAGCTCAGGAGTTCTTTGACGGCACTCATTACCATTTGGACGGAGAGGAGATTTCGGGGGCAATATTAGGGCAGATATATTCCAAGTGGTTAGATGACTACCCAATCGTCTCGATTGAGGACCCATTTGGGGAGGACGACTGGGACTCATGGGTGGACTTCACCTCCAGGGAAGGTAACAGAGTTCAGGTCGTCGGAGATGACTTGTATGTGACGAACACAAAGCGCCTCGAGAAGGGAATATCTCTCGGGGCGTCAAATGCTATTCTGATCAAACTCAATCAGATTGGAACATTCACTGAGACGATGGAGGTTATCGAAAAATCCCGTGAGGCTGGGTTCGGGACGATTATCAGCCACCGATCCGGCGAGACGTCGGATGACATTATCGCCGATTTGTCCGTCGGCACCAATTCGATGCAAATCAAGACGGGAGCTCCAGCGAGATCGGACAGGACATCCAAGTACAACCAACTACTGCGAATATCGGAAGAAGTGGGAAAATACTCCCGTCTATTCCAATGAGGATAGGATCAGCGGCAGAACGATGCTGGCATCGGACTCAATCACGAACTGGGGAGTGTTCACTCCCAACTTTCCCCAGCTGATTTTCTCAGAAGGTGGAGCACCCGAATAACCACCGAAGGAGGGTCTTGATTCAGAGATCTGGGCAAACCACGCCCAAAGTGGGACTTCCACACCTGCATCCTGCCTAAGCATCGGGACCACCGAGATTGCGAAATCCCCCGAAATCCCCCCTCCCACCTGAAGCATTCCTGTGGGCGAGTCATCTTCTCGATACCAATCGGCGAGAGACTGCATCGCATCCAATCCTCCTTTGACGACGGAATTGCTCTTCAGGGTGCAGTCTAAGACTCTCGCCGCTAGGAGGTTCCCTAGGGTCGAGTCCTCCCAACCCGGGGTGAATATCGGAAGATTCGCATCCGCTGCTGCGATCAGCCACGACTCCTCTGGAGGCGATGAGAACTCGAGATTCCCATGCAGGAGCAGATCATATACGTATTCGTGAGGAAAGCGGCTGTCACCCACTGTCTCCGACTCCTCCCAGAGGGACAGCATTTCCTCTCCAACCTTGGTGAAGGCGCTCTCCGGGATCGCTACGTCAGTTACGCGATTCATCTTCCTGTCATGAAGCGCTGCGTCTTCCTGCTTGCTCTGATGCCTCCAATTCGGTACGCTCTCGTAGCCGGATCGGGAGATAAGACCGAACATTTCTTCCTCCAGATTAGCTCCAGTGCAACAAATCGCATGCACCCTCTGTTCCCTGATAGCGGGTCCGAGGCTCTTTCCAATCTCTGCCGTCGACATCGCTCCTGCGAGAGTCACGATTAGTCGACCATCGTTATCCAGAAAGACTCTCAGTGAATCTATACATCGAGCAAGCTCACCCGCATTGAAGTGGCTGTAGTGAGTTTCTATGAAGTCTCGAACATCCATCTAATCACTCCGGAAACGCTCCACGCTCTTCCTGAAGACCAACCTCAATCCAGGGTTCTCCAATACGAGCCTCTCATGAATAAGATCTGCCAAAGAGTCAGCATTGCTGTCTCCACATGTGAAGACGTCAATCGCCAGAAGACCTCTCTCCGAGTAGCAGTGAGCGGTAACGTGACTCTCGTCAATCAACACTGCCGCTGCGAATCCAGAGGGGCTCTCCGTCCCATCGAATACCTCGACATGAGAGTGGACCTCTCTCACCCCGGATTCACGGATACATGATCTTAGAACTCCGAGGGCCCATTCTCCGTCCCCATCTGTGCCTCTCTCATAGTCGACATAGTCCAGAAGGACGTGGGAACCCGCTGAGTCAACCTCGGTCACGTCAGCTCAGCCGAGCCACCGAGATTTCAAACTCACTCTTCCCCAAGCCAGGCGCCGAGTCTACGCAAACCTTCCCCGATGGCTTCCTCATCAGCGGCGTAAGACACTCTAACGAATCCTTCCCCGTCAGTGATTAGTGACGCAGGAATCAATTGAACGCCCGCTTCCAATGCTCCATCTGCGAACTCGACGTCGCTCATGCCCGTGTTTGACACATCTGCGAAGACGTAGAAGGCACCCTCGGGCTCGGGAACTCTAATTCCAGGTAGGGAACCCAATCCATCCATCATCATCTTCCTCCTTTTCAGGTATTCTCGATTAAATTCGTCCACCGAATCTTCGCATTCCAGAGCGATCCTAGCCGCATCCATCATGAAAGTAGGGATGTGCGAGGCAGAATTGGCCTGGCTCTTCACAGCTGCCTTCATCGCCTCACTGGGACCAGTCAGGAATCCGACTCTCATTCCAGTCATTGCCCATGACTTGGACCACCCATTAACCACGATGGTCCTCTCCTTCCCTCCAGGCAGGGTCGAGGGAGAGACATGCGGCCAATCGACCCAAATCATTCGGGCGTATATCTCATCAGAAACTATCCAGAGATCATACTCAACTGCAATTTCGACTATTCCACCAATTTCCTCGGGGGTGAAGACCGCTCCCGTGGGATTGCAGGGCGAGTTGATTAGAATCATAGTTGTCTTGTCCGTAATCGCCTCCCTGATTGCATCCAAGTCAGGATGAAAGTTCTCCATGTTCACCTTTACGTGAACCGGCCTCGCACCGATGAACTCCAGCATAGGCTCGTAAGACGCCCATGAAGGCGAAAGCAGGATCGCCTCATCACCGGGCATGGTAGTGATCAGGAAGGAGTAGAGCAGAGCTTGCTTAGCTCCCGGAGTCACGACAATATCTTCAGCGGGGGATTTGATTCCATGGTGCTTCCTGAGGTATTCTGACACGGACTTGCAAAGTCCCATCGACCCCGGGCCCCTGGTGTACTTCGTCTTCCCTTCCTCGAGCCCCTTGATCGCTGCTTCGATGATTGGTGATGGGGTGTCGAATCCAGGCTCTCCCACGGTCCACCTAACGACTCCAGGTCCGGGGGGCTGTAGATAGGGAGCGAAACCAACACCCAGTCCCTCGAACCGAGAAGATACACGAGGCACGCCTTTCACACGAGTAGCCACTCAATGAAGGTATGCCGGCGCTCGACAGTCTTCAAGAAAGAATGTAGGTTCGGTGGGGCGAAGCACGAGTGGCAGAGTAGCTATGCAATGGACTGCAGATCCATGGACCCGGGTGCAAATCCCGGCTCGTGCTCCATCTATTCACAGCCCAGACAACTCTACGAGCATGAATGCTGCCGATATTGCAATCGCACCCATGACGAAGAAACGATCGAAGGAACTCGAATCCATGGGCTCCCCCTGAAACGTCATTCCCTCCTCCATACCCTCTTCTCTTAGTCTTAGATATACCAGCATGAACAGGAGCATTGTTGCTGGCCCAGAGATTGCATCCATCTGATTCTGTTCCGAGAATTCCCTCAACGGGCCGAAGACGAAACCGAAGTAGTTTGCTATCGTTATGGTCAGGAAAGCGAATAGCGCTGGATGTGCAACCGGCCACATCCCTCTTGCTCCCTGGGTCAGTATTACCACTGCCCATAGGACGTAAGTCAGTAGAAGCGCACCGGTGAAGGCAACCGTGACTTTGGTAGGTGCTAGCAGACCGTCGCTGACAGCTCCCGGAGTGACGGCGTCAATCACGGACTCAGGATTTGCAATCTGGCGGAAAACGTAGAAGAGTCCCGTTGCAATAACTATGACCAGTCCCATCAAAGCGACGGGGTCCTTGACCCCAATCCCAAATGAGATAGAGTCCAAACCATCGTCCACCTCGTCCTCCCCACGCAGCATGAGATATGCCGCTGCATAGGTCACGGTGACGATAGGAGTTAGGAATTTGGGAGCCTCACTCGATTCGCTGGCTTCATTCCAGAACATCCAGATGACAGCGCTCGCAACAATCAGTCCGGCGAGAACTGGAAGCATCACCTTCCACATCCCCCGGGCTCCTTCATTAAGGATCAAACCAGTTGAAACGAAAATCCCGAACATCAGAATCCCGTTGAATGCGGTCTCTGGAGCTCCAGCGCCATAGGCCACATCAAAAGGAGTCGCCGAACCGTCTAGGCCATTGCTCAATATGGTGAAGCAGTCTCCCGCGCCACCAGTGGTGTAGCAGGCCGAGAAGAACATGAAGTTCAACGAGTACACAAGTGTTACTAGGGCAGTCAGTAGAAGCAATACTTCGCCAGGTGTCGATTTAATCCTATCAAAAACTAGGGCCATAATCATCCGGCTCCATATTGCATTATTATTTGTTAGGATATTTCTTACGGGGTAAAGGGGAGATTCTCGGGGTCGACATTACCCCCACACAGTATAATCCCGATCGAACCAATGTCTTCCTTGGATCTGAATTCGTTCTTCAGAACAGCAGCTAGGGAGATGGCGCCGCTGGGTTCTACAATCATCCCGAAAACCTCGTGAATAATCGTCATCGCAGTTAGAACCTCCTCATCGCTCACCCTGACGATCTCCTCAACGTGACTCTTGATGATCGGCCACGTCAGTTCCCCCATGCTGGTCAGTAAACCGTCACAGATTGTGTTCGGGCCAGTTTGTGGTACAAACTCACCCGCTTCCAATGACCTTGCGGCATCATCAGCTCCTTCCGGCTCCGTGCCGAACAGGAGCGCATCCGGCAACAGCGCTCTGGTGGAAATGCAAGTTCCCGACATCAATCCACCCCCTCCGATGGGCGATAGGACCGCATCCAGATTTCCGCATTCTTCTATCATCTCCTTAGCTGCAGTGCCCTGCCCTGCAATGACGTTTGGATTGTCAAATGGATGAATGAAAGTCGCACCGGTCCTTTCGAGGACCGAATCCGCTGTCGTGACTCTGGCCTCAAGATTAGGCTCGCAGAGAATCACCTCGGCACCATGGCTCCTAACTCCGTTAACCTTCACGTTGGGTGCCGTTTTCGGCATTACGATGTATGCGGGCACTCCTCTCTGTTTCGCTGCCAATGCAACTGCTTGACCGTGGTTGCCGCTACTATGGGTGCAAAGTCCGGGCTCCGCATCCTCGCCTAGAATTTTCACGGCGTTCGTCGCCCCTCTGAATTTGAACGCCCCAACATGTTGAAGGTTTTCGCACTTCATGAACACCCTGCGTCCAGCCATTTCGTCAATCTCGAGGGAATTGACCACGGGGGTCCTCAAAACAATCCCGTCAAGCCTCTTTGATGCCTCAATTATGTCTGAGAAGAGAATGCTAGACATGTTCGCTCGGGCTTCGCAGAGAAGAGCAATACATCATTACTACGGCGCGGCCCCGACAATTCATGGGAGAAGAAAACGCCCCTGAGTGGATTTTCCTTGCAATAGCCTCAGCAATCCTCATTCTTGACTCCCTTTTCTTCGGCGTAGCTCCAAGTGGACCTTGGAATGACACCAGTTTCTCTACCGGGGTGATCGGAATGACGGGACTATCCTTTGGATATGTTGCATGGTACCGATACACATTCAAGAGAAGGGGACTGATACCCTGGATCGACCTCTGGAAGACTCCGGAGGAATCAGTCAAGTGGGTGTTCACAGCGGCTGTAGGTTTCCTTGTCTTGGCATGGGTTTCGGGAAATCCCATGCAACCCTACTTGCCAGACCCAACGGGATTAGTCCTGACCTTGGTGGGGCTGTTATTGGCCCTGCAATCAGGATACGCGTATCTCGCCATGGGCCCCCTCAAGGAAGACTGACCTACCTCTTTCCAGGTTTCCAGAACTGAAGAGGCAGCGGGGCCTCTCCCTGCATCGCTCGGAACGCAAGATGGTCTGCTCGCTCGTTCCACCGGTGTCCCCTGTGTGCAGGCACATGTTCTCCGCTGAGGTTAATTATTCCCGAGACTTCATCCCACAAATCTCTAACTCTTCTTGCTAGATCCTGATTGGCCTTTGCTCTCCATAATCCCGAGGCGATGTTCAGTGCGTAGTTCGAATCCCCTCTAATAATCGCAGTCTCGATGGACGACTCTCCCAATATCCATCTCAGAGCATGACCTATCGCCGATAACTCTGCAGTGTTGTTCGATCCTACTTCGGCGCCCAAATACTCCCCCTCCCCTTCATTTGTGACCACATCTCCATTCAACTCTGTGAGTAGATACCCCCTCCCATTGCCAAACCCTCCGTCATTCACTATCACACAAAAGCCCCAACCAGCTCTCGTCTCTGAGGTCACATTACGATTCTCACTACAAGAACCATCAACGTAAATGTGTACACTTCTGACTTCGCTCATTTTCAGTCTCCGATCAAAGCGGAGTAACTGGCCGAATCGAGAAGCTCACTAACGTCAATATCGGTATCGGTCTTGATCTTGCAAATCCATCCTGACCCGTATGGGTCCTCATTAATTTGCTCGGGAGAGTCCTCGAGCGATTCGTTGACTTCGATTACAGTTCCTGCTACAGGGGCGTAGATCTCACTGACTGATTTCACTGATTCGACACTAGCGAAGGACTCCACAATCTCTACAACCGAATCAACTTCCGGGAGCTCTACCCAGACCACTTCTGTTAGGGCGTTCTGCGCGAAGTCAGTAATTCCGATACTGACCTCGTTTCCTTCAATCTTAACCCATTCGTGTTCTTTGGTGTATCTCAAATCACTAGGAACGTTCCCCACACTACCACCCAACCTTTCGTACAGGCAAGACAGGGTCAAGGTTTCGCTCGCTACTCCTCGCCGTGTTTTGACTCAAGACGCGCCATTTCCATCATAGCCCATTTAGAACCTAGGTCTTGCATACTCGCCTCGTCTCTCTCCCTTTCTATCCTTGAAAGCATTTTATCCCCCGGCTCTCTGCTTATCCATGAGTCTGTTATCCAGCTTCCATGTGCCCTTCTCCCACCAGCAATAATCACAGCAAGGAGAACTCCCGCCAACACCGCAAACAAAGTGGAAACTGCCACCATGGCATCCGCGATGGAAAAACCACCTTCATTCAGAATGGATATTGAGATCACCGCAATAAGGGACAGAATAAATCCAACTAGAAGCCTAGTCAATCTGGATGCCGGGGGCTCCATGGCATGACGAATTCGGCATTTCCAATCAACTTGACCGAAGAATGACTCAAAAGTCTTGGATTAGTTTGTGAATCTTGTAAGGCAGTAGGGCCCTGTTAACTGGAGTAACCTCCAAAATTCTAGCATCGTCTCTCCTCCGAACGTCCTGTAGTAATGGATGCCTGCTCTTCTTGTGTAGAGTAAGGAGAGTGGGCATGTCGTGCTGGAGTGCCAATCTGACCGCCTTCACAAAATCCTCACTTTCCACGGTGAACTTCCCAACCTCGTCGATCACCAGGATTTCACAGTTCCCTATGCTATCTATTATTGCTGGAACCCCGACCCTGTCAATTTCAGTTGGGTCAATTCCGAATCCGAGAATCCTGTTCCTCGAGTCGATTTCTCGATGTGCCATTACTCCCTTCTCACCGGTGAGAATATTGATGCATGCGAATCCCACCCTCTCTCCGTTCTCGATAACAGGCTCGCATCTCATCCCTCCAACCGCGTACTCTGGAGGGGAGGGGCCCTTCGTCCTCTTGATTCCGCCTTCTTCAGAGATCATGTCCACTACCTTCTGCAGAACAGCCGACTTTCCTGAACGGGGCAGACCGGTTATCCCAATTTTTGGATTAATTCCCATGCTGCTCTCCTTTGTCAATTCCGAGTTGGGAACGTACTGCGTATGCAAGCAAGGGATATTAATACATTCTTGAAATGGGCGGTTTTCCGGAACTTGGAAACTGGAATCTGTATTTCTTAGTCGAGGTTTCCTTCGTTACTGAACAGGGCAAATGGAGCACCACCTTCTTCCATCTCCAAAGGTAGCATCTCAATCTCGTAATTATTCACGTTATTGTTGGCCGCCCAAGCTTTAGACCATAGGTCCAACTCTTCGGAATTTAACTGAGTAGCTAAGTAATTTAGGCCCTCTTCAAGAGTACCGAAACTTTCCTTCAGACCGTCTGTAACTTCGATTGGGAGATCGAGGAAGCTGACCGAGTTTCCCAATACACATCCCTTTGGAACCGCGGCCCAAACCAACCTCCTCTCAGAATGTGGTTTTACAACAGCTTGACAGACAATCCGAGCTGGGACTGACATATCCTGTGGACCATTCCAAGCAGATTTGCCAGCATCTGCTCCTGGTTCGAAGGCAGGGTGTCTGAGAACGCCTTCCCCATCCATGAAACAAATATGAGCAGCCCTGATGTAAGGAATCTGGCCACCCCTGTCCCCCCAGTCGCAGATTTCCCTTTTCCAGGTTGATCTCTCTACCTCTCCTACTCTGACCTTGATTGCCCTCCCGCTTGGATTCAGGTCGGTCCCTTCTTCGATCAATCTGGGCTTATCGGCTAGCCTTCCGATTGCCGAAATGGTTCTATTTCTGCTCTGTATGTCCCTAGGCATCTTTGGAACTGCCCAGGAGGTATCGGTCCAGGAGGACCATGGACCTCTCTCCAACTCAATAAATGGAGCCTCAGGTACGAGGCCACAGTCAATTCCAATATCCTCGCTCATTAGAGGTTCGAAACTAGTCAGAACATCAGTCTCTTCTCCTACAGTAACTCCGATTACGGATACTCCCTGAGAGCCTCCAAACAGGAGCCTCGAGTCTTCAGGGAATGACCAAACCGAATCCCAACAGTTCGATTCGACTAGCAGTTTCCTGAGGGGCAAGCTGCTTTTTTCTCTAAGAACGGAACTTGGAACTACGAGCCTCACCCTTCCTCCAATCTGCGAAATCTGCAGAGCCCTCTCTATGTAGAGCCTGTACAGATTCACATTCCCCTTTATTGCTGAGAACCTAGCCTTTCCATCTGCTCCCTTGAATTGCCTTAATTCACTGGAAAGCTGCTTTCTTAGAATACTTCCATCGGGGTGTCCTCTGAACCTATCCTTTATTCTGAGCCATGGAGGACGAGAGATTAGCAACATCGGTTGCTCATTCCAAGGCCATTCTCCCCTAAGAGGATCAATGCATCTGACGTTGCTTTCGACGATCATCTCGGCTTCGCTTATCCCAATCTTACCATCATCACCATCCCCTTCCAAATCCACCATTCCAAGTCTCGCCAATACGACGACAATTCTCTTTCTGGCACTGTACACAGCTACCTCTGAGGTATCGACCAACTGCAAACCCTCCAAGAGCCTGAGGGTATCCTCTCGCCTCTCGGTCGGGGAGAAATCGGCAAGCCTTTCTGCGTGTATTTTCAAAATCCTCTCCACGAAAAGACCAGCACCTACACAAGGATCAGCAAATGGAATTGGAATGCCCGAAACAGTCAGGTTCTTCGTTGACTCATCACTTCCTTCTTCGAGGTTACCATCTTCTCTGATGTTCTCGTTGATTTGCTTGGCAAAGGTCCTGAAACTTGGTGGTAGCGCTGCTAGAGAAAGAGTTGCAGGAGGCTCCTTCTTCTTGCTCTTACCATGTTTGAGCTCATCGTACAGAACGGCATCGACGAACTTTGCTGGAGGTGCGTACACCCCTCTCGGCGATCGCCCGTCGCTTTGCGCATCGAACCTTGCCAGCAAGTGGTCTAACACATTACCAGGATTGCTCAATAGACCTGCAGGAAGAGTCGGCCAGCCGTGTGGTAGTGCAGCTGCAATAGGTTGTTTCTTCTTGGTTGCCTCCAACCAAGAATCTAGCCAAATTTCAATCTGAGTTGCTCTCCTAGGACACTCGTGATCGAGTCTAGCATACCACCCAGAAGTTTCGCTGGTCATGAGATAGACTATCCGACTCGCTCTTCTATTTTCAATGGTTGTATTTCACAGATTATGACTCATCATCCATCGATGACAAATATGTCTCTTTCAATCTCGGCGATCTCCTTTTTCTGAAGTAGCCAGGAAATCCCCTCATCTATGTCCTCGGCATTTATTCCTGGTGACTCAAGTAGAAGGATGATATCGTCAAAATGCATACCCTCTTCCCTTCCGTTGGAGTCTTCAATCGCAATGAGAATCTTCTGACTGATGTATGCCAGCAATAGATCATCCCCAGTAGAAAGCGTCCCAAAATCGACTAATGGCCCCAACTCTTTCTCGAGGTTATCGACCTCCCCTTTATTGCTGGAAGGACCGTACACATCGAAGAGATTTCGCTGATTGGGGTCCGAAACAGGTGTTCCACCTATTCCCTCGCGCCTCCTCTTCATCTGCTTCGAAAGATTCTCAATTCGGTGAAGACGTTGCTCGTACCTCAATCTCTCCCTCCCTAGATGCGACTCCAATAGCTCCAACTCCTCGTTCGCCCTATCGTCTAGCCATTTGGATAAGTCCCAGTTTGGATTGTTCCTTAGCATGGACTCCCAAAGCAGGGAAACTGATTTCGGCAGAGTTTTGATATCTATCTTCGGTCCGCCTTGCCCTTCTTCTGAGTTGGTGTCCATACATGTAGGTGTTACACTTGACCGTCTATCAATTATCTCCTCGGATGGCACAGTTCTATGTGGGGTCGGATTGATGAATGAAAAGGTTCTGCCGGAGTCAATGGCGGGGTATCGTTTAACTCTACTTCCTGGCGATGGGACCGGCCGAGAAGTGATGAATGAAGTCAAGCGAGTCCTCTCAGTTTTCCAAGATTCTGGGGCCATCCCCCTAGAAATATCCGAGATTCCTTGTGGCGGTCAGCATTACCTTGACTATGGCGAGGAGTGGCCACAGGGGTCCTTCGAATTCTGCCGGGATGAGTCCGACGCCATTGTAGTGGGGGCTGTGGGGTGGCCCGGAGCCACACTACCCAATGGGGACATCGCCGGTGGGCAGGCACTATTGGGACTAAGATCCGCATTGGACCTCTATGCAAATGTGAGGCCAGTAAAGCTCTACAAGGGAGTAAAACACAAGGTTCACGGAACCTTCACAGACGTTTGGAACCATGAATTGGTTGACATCGTCATGGTTCGAGAAAATACAGAGGGGCTTTACCATGCTCTTCTCAGAAGATCGGGAATGGCAGCCAGGGGGGGCGAAAGAGACGAGCCATTGGTTATCGACGGTTTCCCTGGCCTTGAGGGGGAGGTCGGATGGGACGTTAGGCCAATTTCTCGAAAGGGTAGTGAAAGAGTCATTCGGTTTTCATTCGAACTCGCTAAGCGACGCCAATCGAAACTCGACTCGACTCAGAAGGTAACATGCGTTGACAAGAGCAATGTCACTAGGGGATGCAGACTTTTCAGAGAGGTCTTCCGGGAAGTTGCTTCAGAGTTTGAAGGAGTGGAGTCCAATGAAGCCTTCATTGACGCTTTCACCATGTGGCTAGTTAGGAACCCAGAGGATCTTGACGTTGTGGTGCTGCCGAATATGTTTGGGGATATTGCAACCGATCTAGCCTCCGTTCTACAAGGAGGAATGGGAATGGCAGCTAGTGCTAACATCGGCGATAATCACATGCTTTTCGAACCAGTACATGGTTCCAGCCCGAAACACGCTGGACAGAACAAAGTAAACCCAATAGCATCAATTTCATCTGTGCAGTTGATGTTCGACTCACTGGGTTTACGGCATGATGATGAGAAAGCTACAATATGTGCGGATGTACTTGAGCGAGCGATTTCAGAACATATGTCAACAGGAGGCCTCGTTACATATGATTTAGGTGGGCGAGCTTCGACCACTGAGGTCGGTCAAGCTATCTCATCAAGGTGTGCCGAGATTCTTCTCGAGATGTCAGGATAGGCAACCCATTATTTGTTGAGAAACTCGTCTATTTCTCCAAGTGCGCTCCTCAGTGCGGAATCATTGTTCCACTCAGTCGGGGCTTCGTTAGGATTACCAATAAGCTCACTCAGAATCCCCTCGAAAGCTCTGGAGACCTCATCTACAATAGTGACAGTCGCCATCTTTGCACTCCTTGAAAGAGGATTGAGGTCGATCACTATCACTTCCTTCCCAAGACTAACTAGTGCCTCGCACCGATCCCCGTCCTCCAGAGGAACCAGTATCGAATCAGCACTCCCAATTCCTTCTTCCATGCAGTGTGAACGAGGTCCCTCCAATCCTTCTATCCTGAAGTCCGGTGAACTCCCAAGTAGGGACACCGCACCAACTGAGTCACTCCAGTTCCCTTCGAATCCTTCAGGCTCTGATTCTCCCAATACCACTGTCTTGTGTTCCTCCAATAGAGCTAGTAGACCAGCGATTCTCTCAGGAGTCCTATAGTAAAGATTCACTTCTATTGGACAACCAAGTACTGCAGCTAACCTCAATGCCTTCTTCCCTGCTAGCAAAACGGTATTTCCGTTAACCGAGATAACCGGACTACTAGCATTATTGAGACGAGCCGCAGACTCTCGAATCGCTTCTCTGGCAGATTTGGTGGTTCTCTCACCCAGCAGATAGTCAAAGGCCTCCCCTCGACCATGAGCAATCATTGCGGAATCAGCGAGAAGCCCCTTGGAACTCCCTTCGACTATCTTCTGCCGAGATTCCAACGACTTCTTCCTTGGATGGCTATCGGGTATCTCGACCATCATGCATCACCAATCAGCATCGAAAAATCTAGTGGTCGAGAACCTAGGTTCACCTCGCTTGACGATATCACATCGACTCCCGACATGCTTGCCCAAGCAGGGAGGTCCCCTCGACTCACCCCTCCGGAGCCTTCCAGGATACACCATCCCCTTAACCCTATTTTCCTCAGTTCCTCATCTGTCCTCCCGCATTCGGATGGCCCCATATTGTCCAGAAGTATCACTATCGGCTCTAGGCCATTTCTCGTTTTCTGACTCTCCGACCAAGCATTCGCAGCCAATATTGCCTGTCCTGAATCCTGAACCTCAATCACGGTGAACATTGCGTCGGAATCAAAATCGATTGATGATATTGCGAAAGGGATAGAAGATTCCGGATTATCACCTGGAGCAATTACGCTCAAGTCATTTTCTTTAATCATCAGCGCATCGCTTCTGCTAAGTCGATGAGTAAGGCCGCCACCGACGTGTACCGCCCATTTGTCCATTAATCCCCACGCAGTCTTCCTGGTACAGGCAATTCCAACTTCACCAGCTTCTTCTACCCATTCAGAAGTAAGCGTCGCTATTCCTGACATCCTCCCAAGTATGTTTAGCAGCACCCTCTCGCAACTTAGAACACTTGCAGAGGGACCAGTCAGAGACAGAATTCTATTGCCATCCGAAACCCTCTCGCCTTCCTCAACAAACCAGTGAATATTGGTTGTGAAAAAGAAGTCCCCAATTAGGATGTCAATGGGGTGCCTCCCACACACTACCCCCGTGCTCTTGGAGTAAACTATCGACTCAACGATATCCCCAGTTCCTGTGTCCGAAGCCAAATCGTCAGATAAATGGGAATTCAACCATCTTTTTATTGACTTCCGGAATAACTCAGTGGGCGTTCCGGGGGTTCCCGTTTTAATGAGTAGATGAGACCGGTCATGTGGCAACACGTTCACGTGCATTCGAATGCAAAGACCTCCTTGAACTCCATGTCTCCGATAACTATCATCCCAGAGACTCCAGACCGGCCTCTGCAGCTGCTAAGCATGCCAGGATATCGTCGACAGACATCCTTGATTGTCTTAGACCCGCAGAGGAAACGACAATGCTCAATTTCACTCGATCCCCCTCTCCTCTAAGTTCTGCGCTGAAGTCTTCTGGGTCATCTGGACATATTGCCGCCAAGAGAGCCTCGCCCCTATCTCTAGCCCCCTCCCAAATAATGGAGGCCGTGACCTCTCCCATCAGACTCCCCAGAACCGGTTTACTTGGGCCAATTCGCCATCCTCTGAAAACGACTGCACGATTGTTCTGAGAAGATAATACATCACCATGGTCAGGATGGGGAGACCCCAATCGTCGCCCAATTGGTCGAAAGTCGGACTATATTGTTCCCCCGATGAAATTTGCAGTGCGACGTCAATCGTCGCTGCGATGAAGGTGTAAACCACAACCGATAAACCAATGAGCAGCACGCTTCTTCCGGTGAAAGTCCCCTCCTTCCACCTTAGAACCCCCAGTGCAAGCAAGAACGACAGGATCCCTCCAACGATCCACTGGAGAACCTCATCCACAAGTCCCACCAAATGCTCGAATGGAGAAGATTGCGCTGGCACCGGGTCATCCCAGCCCGACCATACAGTTGCAATCGCTAGAAACAGGCTCACTATCGACATCCCCCAAAGCAGTGACGAGAAAAGACCACCCGTCGCACTGTCTCTCATTTCCATCGCGACACGTTCCATTTGGGCCTCCAATCCCAATCCCTTACCCAATACCCATAGTCCAATAAGCAGCGGGAGTGAGCCAATGAGGGCGATACCATTCGGAATAATTAGGCCCAGTCCGATTATGATTAGGAAAACCGCAAGCGGCACAAGCAGCCTCGACCTGAATCGCGGATCTTCGATAGCCTTCACGATGTAGTAGTAGGTCCCCTCGATTCCCTTAGATTGCCTAACGATTACCTTCTCCACGGTGTCCACCCTAACTCTGGAAGTCACTATCGGCAGGGAAGCTTCGTCATCCGCGCCATCGGTTACTAGCACAGCCGCATCGGGCAGAAAATCCTGAATGACTTCGTCTAATTGGCTTGCGATGGCACGATCACTTCTGGGGCCTACTCGCACGTCACCCGTGAGGATGGCTATCTGAACCTCATCGCTTGCACTGGCCCCTTCGATCAATCTATCATGATGATGAAGCGCTCCAAGTATCGCGTTTGTGTCCGATTCCTCTGGGTCGGCAATACCCAACCTCAGAGCAGCCGTTAGGCAGGATTTCCTTCCAACAACCGGTCCTCTAATCCCAGATTTGACCCCAAGATCGTTATCCCTGTCAATCGTCAGGACTAGTGTTCGTACTATCTCCCCGCCCCCTGTGGAGATAGTTGGCAAGCACCTGCTTATGAGGAATTGGCCGATCTGCTAATTGAATCACCGTCTGGTTCACTCGCTTCCTCTCTGTCTGAATTGAATCGCCTTCTCTGCTTAGCTCTGATGTACTTTAGCGGGTGAGTCAGCCATTCCTGATCACACAACTGATCCTCTCCGACTTGAACGGGGCATCTGGCATTAGTCTTCAGAGCCGAGCATCCATGGGGGGTGTACTCCCTCTCGTAAATCTGATTCACTTGGTATGCAGTAGTATCAGCATTGTAATCTGGGGCATTGGAGAAGAAGTTGCATGCCTGTTCCGGTTGTAGACCAATCGAACGAGAGAATGCCGCTAGGAAGACGCGCCCAACGTGATTGACGTTAACTCCCTGATTCAATTCTGAAACCACCGATTCGAAGCATGGCGGCCAGTCGTCCCTTATCGCTGCCGTCATCGGCATCTCTTCCTTGACCCTCTCGGAAAGTAGCCCAGCGATTCTCTCTACCGGGTCCGCGAACTTAGCAGCGAATTCGTCATCCATTCTGGCCATTCTTCCTTCACAACTCTCCCTCAGGCTCTCTCGAATTCTCTCCTTTATCAATCGCGCAGCTCTCTCACGACCAGATTCTCCTGCACCAGCATCTAAGCACACCCACCCTTTCTTCAGCGGCCTGTTCACTAATCTCCAGTACTTCCCAGAAATCCTGGGACTGAGCTCTATGAAATCGATCATTGGAATCCAGTACACTTCCGAACCCCCTGAATCAAACTCCACATTCATTCCAGAAAGGAAAGACGACGAAATTAGTTTGAAGTTGGCAGAATCCATTCCTAGTAGCCTGTCAGCCCGGCTAGACTCTCCCTCAATCCACCTTGAAAGGAGCCTCTCGTCGAAGGACGCACACACAATCAACATCGCATGCAGGAAAGAGAGTGCTTCAGTCATCCTTCCTGCCTCTGTTGAGATGTCTATGTTGGAAGATGCGCCGGCTCCCTGCTGTAGAACCGAATCTACCAACCTCAGCATGCCCCTGGTTCTGACATCCTCCAACCAAGGAGCATCAATTAGGTCCTCAACGGAAATCCCGTTCTCCTCCAGCATCAATCTGATGAATGAACTCCCTTGCGGCAGGAAAGGATAGCGAGCGAGAAGACCCTCGTCATCGATTTCTGGGGCTCTGATAGGCATAGGCACGCTCACCAGAGTTCCGCGAGGGTTCTTCAATGCTTACCGAGCCCTTCCACTGGAGAGCATGACATACTCGGAATACCCTGATGACTTGGCGCCATCATCGTCCACCTTGGTAGATTTGCAAGGAGATGCCAGGGAGTATTTTGGCTGGTCCGAGTCTGATGATATCGATAGCGCGCGGGAAATGCTCCTCAGGGTCGAGGATTCGACTGTGGAAAAGTGGGCTAGACACAATAGAGCAGTTTCCCTATCGAGGATGTTCAGGAGATTAGTGATTCGGAAGGCAAGAGTGGCTATTCTCGGAGCCGCAATAGAGCCAGAAGAGATAGTTGAAATCCTCTCCGAACCTATTCTGATAGTTGCTGCTGATGGTGCTGCAGGAGTGATTTCTGAGATACCAGACTCTCTTTCGGAAAGGGCATGGTCTAGGGTAGCATTCATGGTGAGTGACGCTGATGGTGGAGAAGGAACAATTCAGGCAGTTAGAAGGTCGATTCCAATTTTTCTCCATGCTCATGGGGACAACAGAAGAGATTGGAACGCTCTACTGGAGGAGGCAGAAGATCAAGCCAATCCACCTGAACTTGTACTCACCCATCAGACTCCAGAAGGTATTCCCGGAATGCACAATCCAGGTGGCTTCACAGACGGGGACCGTGCAGCTTGTATTCTCACGGCCCTTGGGGTGAGCGAGAATCAGATCAAGATGCTAGGGACAAGAACCGACGTGGTCGGCCGATGGTCAGGAAAGACACAAGAACAGACGAAATTAGAGAAGCTCCAGTGGATGAGTAGGATTCTCAGCATCCAAGGGTTGTCGACGGATTAGATCTCGAAAGTACCAACTTCAACACTTGAGCCATCGGGTTGAACCACGCCCGAGAACTCCTCGAATTCTCCTCGGTTGTTTACGACCACCCTGAAACCAATTTCTCCAGTTTCTTCTTCGGTCTCGAAATGACTTACGACAACCGAATACGAGCCACTTGGAGGGACCGACTCCCAATTAACTGACCTGCTTCCAGATTTAGGCTCGAAATCCTCCAAGTCGAAGGAACCATCCCCCAATCCTACGGGATTAAAGAAGGACAACCGGTCTCCATTTGAATCTACAATCGACAACCCCAAGTCACCCCCGCCTTCCCAGCTGAGGCCCACCGAAACGCCATCTTGCACTGTTCCAACACTCCTTCGCATGGTTTCGACTTCTCTAGCTTCAGTGAAATCTTCCTTGACCTCTTCATTCTGTTCGGTCATCGTTGGTTCGGGGACTTCTCCATCGGGTCCCGCTATAGCGAATTTAGCCACGAACTGCAAGTCATTGCTCTTGACCATTGACCCTTCGTAGAATCGCTTACTTTCGCCAATGGTTAGGCTTACAATGAAATCTGTAGAATTCTTTCTATGGATCCTAGATAGCAAAGGGACCCACGAGAAGATCCCCCTTGTGTGAACTTTGTAATGCCTTACTCCTACTCTGTACACTCCCGGGGGCGGTGAACTTGTCCAAACAATATTCTCCACTGGGGACTTCGATGTTGGCTTGAAATTCATGTCAATATCCAACTCTCCTCCACAATTTGAAGTCCTGTTGTCGTGGTAGATGTGTTCTCCAGAAGGCGTGATTACGTGAAGATCAAGATCGTTCCAGTTGTCCCACATCAGACTAATTTGCACTGCCCCCCTCTTTGCACCCTCTCTCTCCAGCCTCTTCTCGAGAGCAGAAGCCCCCTTCGTGGAAATCTCGGCCTCTTGAACTCCTGGACCCATAGCTTCCGATCCCTCACCGAGAGAACCAGCAACCGTGGGGCTGTCAGACCGGTCCCTACCCCTTCCTCTCCTCCTCCTTGAAACCGCACCGGCTAGTACCTCATCGGGAACATTCCTTCTCGTTGAGGGCAGTATTGTCCTCCTCGACTGAGAACGCATTATTCTGAACAAGCCGTTGAACATCGCCAATAGAATAAGAACGATGATAATGATGGATACAGCGTCCGCCACGTGACCGAACGTGAGCAGTGACTTTTCATAACATCGGTCGTAACCCCTTGCCATTCACCCAGACAGCATTTTCCTCCGGTTGTTTCATAATGATGGTTAGTCTCCTCTACGAGGAGGGGAGCGGAAGCAATGGGAACACAAGGCATCTCAAATCTTACCACTTACACTAAGAAGGCCACAGATACTGCTAGCAAGGCCACGATTCTGGTGGCACTGCTATTCCTTTCCCCATTGCTGGCAAGCATTCCGACAACACCAACCGAAGACGTTCCGATGATGACCTCGGGCCGATCAGTAGATCCGGATGTAGCGGTCACCGACCTCCATGTAACTACTCCATCGGCTCTCATCGCAGGGGTTCCAACCCTAGCCCCTCAGAATCATATTATCAGAGTGGGAATCCAGAATATGGGTGGCGAGTCTGCCGAAGGAAACGTCACTCTGAAAGTAGATGGGGTGTTGGTTGACAACAGATCAGTCACCATCAGCCCAGGGTCCGCTTCAAATCATATCCTATACTGGGATGCCTCATCCGTGATTGGCTCCGGTTTCCAGCTAACCGCCGCATGGGAGGTGGCCACGACCTCTTCCGACTCCAACTCAAGCAATGACGTGATGTCACTGAACAACGTCAACGTTGTCGCGGTGGAAGACGCCGCGGACATCGCGGACTCCCTTCCCGAGGACGGGACCTCTTTGGCTCGTGCTATGTGGGCGGGGGCAATCACAGCGGTGAATACCGGAAACCAACCCGTGGACGTCACTGCGCAACTAACTCTGACCCCCTCTCTCGGAGGTTCCAGCGTTTCCCTCACATCTTCTACTGAGGAACTATTGCCTGGAAGCCTAGCGACCCCCCCCGTGCCACAGAACATCACCATCTCCTTCGATGGCTCTAACTTGGAGGGAGACTACACCTTGGGCGGGAGCCTCTTGATATCAGGAGTCTCCACCACATCAGTCACCATCGAATCCAGAATCGTCAATTTCGTTGCCCTCAGAGCCTCTCTGCTTCCAGCATCAAACAGAAACGTCGACCCCGGAACCGAAACGGTTCTGAACTTCATCCTGCAGAACTCGGGTACAGTTAGCGATGACTTCGAGGTTCTCCAGTCAAACAACTCCTCACCGTCCGATTTCTGGGTTAACGAACCAGGGACATTATTCCCCGCCTCCTCTCCACTCACGGTGGCAGCAGGAGACACTGAGGCTATCCAGGTCAACGTAGACGTCCCCTCAGATGCCTCAAACGGCGCATCCGTGTTGGTCACAGTAACTATCCAAAGCCAAACTGCTGGTTATGTTTTGGAAGCCACCACCATGGTCATGGCCGGAGGCACTTACTCCTCGGAGATTTTCCAAAACCACAGCCACCAATTAGGAGAGAATTACGCTAACATCACTCCGGGCACCCCCAGGACCATAGAGTACACGCTCAAGAACACCGGAACCGCGCCCGCCCAGTACCAGATCGACGTCGGAGCCACGGAAGCAGTCCCGTTCTGGACAATCCATTCCCCAGTCACCATAACTGATGTATTATTGCCCAATGAGACCCGTGCTATCCCAGTCACGATCACGACTCCAAAGCTAGTGATGCCCCTGAACCCATCTTGGAAGGTGTCATCGATAGAACAGGTTGACCTCATCGTGCAAGCCCTCCCCATGGCGGGTGGCGTGCCATCCTCTAACCAGACAACCATTCTGATAGATAGCATCGTCGAGCTAGACATCACTGTCACCGGCGGGGCCAACGACATCACGGTCGAAGACATCATCGGGGGGAATTTCAACAGATGGGTCGACTACGAAGTCATCATCGTGCACAACCTTGGAACGAGCGATACATTGGCCCAAGTCTCTCTATCCCCTTCCAGCGGAAACGGCATGTCGTTTGTCCAGGACTCCCCTCTAACTGGTTCCAGTCCTGCCGAACTGCAGAGGTGGACAGCCACAGCAGCACCATCAACAATGGAGCTAGAGCCAGGTGAGATAGGATACGGCAAAGTCGCATTAGCATTCACCCCGACTCCCCCCGAATTCGCCTATCCCGCAGCAGGGACCCTCACATTTTCATTCAAAGCAACATCAGATTGGGGAACCTTCCCGGGAACGATCTCTCGCAATGCAACTGCAAACGTCTCAGTGACAATAGAGGAGATCCGGTCCGCAGAGATGATATCTTCAGGTGTCTCAATCGGATCCCCGGGGACGTCGATTTCCGCCAATCTAACCCTGAAGAACACCGGTAATGACCCTGCAAACTTCACTCTCGGATTTGTCCCGAAGTCAGGATGGACGATCTCACTTGCAAGCCCCGCTGCGAACTTGCTACCATCCAGAACCAACCTCTTCCCGCATAACCAAACCAGCGGGATGCAATTCGGAGACCAGTTCTCAGTGATAGTTTCAGTAATCCCCCCATCTTCAGCCAGCGCCGACGAGATTCATGAGGTATGGGTATATGCCAACGCTACCGAAACGGGAGAGCTAATGGCCTATGCACCGGCTTTGATAAGGCTCACCGAGGTCATCTCTGCTGAGTTTTTCCCCACCAATTCGACAGCGGTGATCGAATCCTCCGAAATTCCTGACCTTTCCGAAACCAACAGAGTGGGGCAGAAGACCATTATCACGGTCCTGAACAATACCGGCAATACCAACATTACCTATGACCTTGTCCTAGAGAATCCGTTTGAAGATAAGCTCGAGGTCTGCTTCAACGAGGCAGGGGCGTGCGAGATGGAAACTACCCAGTTGGTCCCCCCCGGCTCCCAGGCAATCGTGAGGGTCTATGCCCTTGCGGGAGTTCTCGCTAGGGCCGACGTATCCCAGAGCTTCAATATCACAGCATCCTATAACGGCTCGCTACTGTCTACTAGCACATGGAATGTGCAGGTTGCGCCCGATCATAAATTAGACTTCATCGGGTCATCCCAATTCGAGGTCGCACCCGGGAACTCCGTAGACATCGAAGTGACTCTGATAAACAGGGGGAACCTGATGGAGACGCTGAACCTTACCGCTGACTTCGGGGATTCCAGTAACTGGACGTACACCGTCAACGATTCCGGATTCATGATCGAGCCAGAAGAAAGTCACACCGTCATGATGACAATCACACTTCCAGCAATGAACGATGGAGGCGAGATTCTCGAGGCCTTCGTCATCCACAATATCACCCTGATAGCTCTCAACATCACGGACCCTTACCCATCATGGCCATCTACGATCACGGTCAATGGAACCCAACAGAGCGTCCCCCTCCAGGACAGGATCGCCTTGGGAGGAGGGGTTCCCGCCGGTTCAAAGCAGATCAAGATCGAAGTCCTGCCTGTATTCGACGTGCAGTTGATAGAGGCGCCAGAGAGGATAGCAATTGTTCCAGGCGTGGATCGCGAGGTCCATTTCGTGTTGGAGAACAAGGGCAATGCCGCGATGCAATTGAGCGTGCAGTGGGCGACCGAAGACATGGACCCATCCATGGATAGGTTCAGCGTCGACAACAACATTGGATCCACCACCCTCATGCTTGAAGTGGGGCAGACCAGCTCCTTCATGTTCACATTCAGCACCCTGCAATCAGACCATGCAGTGGGCGAGACGGGTTCATTCACCCTCACCCGAACCCCAATAGGGATTGAAGTGGACTCCCAGCAGGACGTCACCCCGATAATTGTTGTAAGGGCCCAGACCGACGACGAGTACCTTCTCAGCTTCGACACTGCGGGGGAACTGGCATGCGACACCAACCCGGATCCGAACTGCCGGCAGATCGAAATTCCGTGGACCAACATCCCTAATCTCCTCAGCCCATCCACAGAGGAGAGGACTTACACCCTGGCCATGAACGGAAAGACGAATCCGTACGACTCGGCTGCTGATCTCCCGGAAAGGATGGTTCCCTCTGCTGTCTTCCCAGATACACATTGGGCGATGAGCATAGACCATGACCTCAACAGCGGTGAGGGGATGTGCATCCTTACCACACAGGAACGGGGACAGGGACTCGGAGCTTCCTCGGCAACCCAGACTGCATGCAACTCTGGATGGGACCTAGAACCCACCACTCCCTATGACGGCGGATCACTAGAGGGCCACGGAGGCACGATAATCCTCCAATTCATAATCCCACCCAAGGAGCACCCAGCACCGGGTGACGGATGGGACATATTCCTGCAAATAAGGAACCCGGAGGAGGCCACCAACTCCCAATTTTCAACCGACCTAGTGGTCAAACTGAGGATGTCCGAATCGACCGATCCAATGATCAAGAGCGTCTCCTTCAGGAGCGAGGGAGCAGAGAGTGACAGCACCTGGATAGACGTCTTGGTGATCAACGCCGGCAATGCGGTGTTGCCGACTGACGTCAAAGTAAGCCTTGACTGCCCGAGCACCCCCTACGCGACAATCACCAATCCGTATGCAACCATCACCCTCCCCTCACTTGGCGTTGGGGGCAATGCCACGGCATCGTGGGCCGTCCAGCTAAACCCCATCCCATGGTACTCATCCTCTGAGACACTCGACTGCTCGGCATCCCTGATCTTCCCCCTTGAAGTAGTGCAACAGGGGGGGATCTTCGGAAACGTGGTAGAGAACGACAATTTCGCTGCTGCACTATCAGTCAAATCATGGACGACACCCAGCATCGAACTTTCGGGATTGGAAGTCCCGACCGCGGCCCTGGCTGCATTGGTAATCCTATTCATGGCCCTCTCCCTTCTTCGTCAGGGAATGGATCAGTCTGAGAGCCGGCTCCACGCATCCGCATACGTTGCCGCAATGGGATTCGGCATGCTCTCCCTATCCGGGATCGCCACTTGGCTGACTGTGATCTGCGCCCTCGCCTCGGTCGCATTCGCCGCCTTCCTGGCATGGCTATCCTCCAGCGAGCTTCAGGCCATTCACGACGATAGGAAGAAATCCAGGATCGGGACTATGTCCCTCTTGGAGGACCACGACAAGGAGCAGGCAAACACCCGAAAGGAGCTACGAGCAATCATCTCATGCGCCCCATACGCCTTCCTGCCGTTCGTCCTACTCACTCCCGCACTCGCAATAGACATGGGAACGAACTCTCTCATCTCGATCCTCCTCTTTATGGCAATCTCCCCAGTACTAGTCCATATGATTCTGAGGTTCCTCGACAAGTCATATGACACGCTCTACAGCGAACTCGCAGACATAGAACTCCGTGCAATACGAATCAAGAAGATACTTGGAAGGGCTGGAAACAAGCCAGGCGGGGGTAACTGAGTTGGCCAGGGAGCAAGCACCAGCCACCGGTGGGGCGGAGGCGACCCTCAAGAGGATAGACTACATCGAGGAAGAAGCAGAGAACATACAGTTCGCCATTTGGGCCAATAGGCCAATCAGCGCCAAGAAGATGCTGAAGACCTTGTCAAAGGAGGTCGATGATGCCGAGGGGCAAATCATGGACCTCTACAGGGCACTCTCCTCGCTGGAGCGATCGCTCGAGGAGCTGGAGCAGATGTCCGAAGGGGACCGCAACGCATGGGACCTCACGATGCTGGGTCTCCAACATCTCAGGGAGGGGAACTGGGGCGCTGCGGCGGATTGCGTCGAGGGAGCCGTGGCTTCCATGGGAAGGGTCGGCTTGGAACGCTCCCTAAACACACTCGGAAGGCACCTCAACGAGATGGGCGAGCTAAGCGACATAGAGGAGATAGCTCTGACCCTGGTAAACCAGGGAAAGAAGGCCCTCGACTCCGACCTGTCATCGGCAGCCAAGGCGTTCGAGGATGCGATAAGCGCACTCGGGCCAATCGCAGTCCACGAGGCGACCAGCCCCTTCCTCGTGAACAGCTTCTTCCTCTCAATCGGGACATCATGGCCAGAGGGCAAGGACCATGCTCTCATGGTAATAACCCTCGAGAACACGGGCGAGAACAACATCTCGACCATGAGGCTGGCACCGCCGATCCCGTATGGGTGGTCATGCACCCCAAAGATGTGCGAGATCCCCGAGATACCTCCCGAGGGCTTCATCGAGATTGGTATAGAGATCCGTCCATCCGGTTCGTACCCCCAGACAGCGCTCCTCGGTAGCAGCCTGAACATCACCACCGGGTACCACGTCGATTACGGGAACCTCAGGGTCCAGACGAGAGTGGAGAACAGGACTCCGAACCTAATGCAGGGCCTCCTCCTAGACCCTTGGATGCCCGATGGCTACGAAACCCTCAGACTCCCACTCGTCGAGAATCTCGGTCCCGGGACCATCGCGCACGTGCCGATAGAGGTACTAAACCTAAAGGAAGCCGTCGGAATTGGCAGTTAGTTTTCGTTATCTGAACCGCAATTCTCCGCACTTACTCCAGTAATATCATAAATGATTAGCATCCACAGGGGCACACAGGTGAACACGCAATGAGCGAAGAATACCAGATAGTAGAAAGAAACCGAAAGGAAGGCTCGATCGGTATCGGTGCGATGATCGTCTTCATCGCCCTGATCCTAGTCGCAGCAGTCGCCTCGACGATCATCATCAAGACCGCCGAGGAACTACAACAGAACGCAGAGTCGACGAGCGACGACACTAGGAAGGAGATTTCCGGAAAGGTGAACATCATACAGATCATCGTCAATGGGTCGAACAGCCTTGACATTGACTCCCTGATCGTCACAGCAAAGATCGCATCCGGTTCTACTGGCGTAGCGGTTCAGGACATCGAATGGGCGGTAATCTGCGGTGGAACGAACGGGTTCGGTATGATCACAGGAAACCTCGGGACACAGAACTCGTGGGGCTATGAAGGAAGCCACCCTAACGCGGACCAGCTAGATGGAACCGATTACGCTGCAACTGATGAGCTCGCCGCTGGAACGACCTTCAAGTTCGACATCAATCTCGACGTAGCCGAAGACGGATCCGATGACGGCGATGGCGGCTCAAATGGCGATGCAGTG
>Ga0066850_10000100_pt1 | contig 44444 bp, 54 predicted proteins | sample ETNtaG_4_FD_67282 | JGI IMG/M metagenome (GOLD analysis project Ga0066850, IMG submission 67282) | Marine microbial and viral communities from oxygen minimum zone, Eastern Pacific Ocean - ETNP201406SV67 | ecosystem: Environmental > Aquatic > Marine > Oceanic | place: Pacific Ocean: Eastern... | reverse complement strand
TATGTTTTACTAGATGGTGTTGGTGATCTTCCACATCCAGATTTAGATGGTAAAACACCGCTTGAGGCTGCATCAACAACACACATGGATACATTAGCAAAGAACGGTGTTATGGGACAAGTTATATCAGTAGGAAAGGGTATCGCACCAGAATCAGATATTGCTGTCTTCAACATGCTTGGATACAAATTTCAACATTCTGATTATGCTGGTAGGGGTGTAATTGAAGCAATTGGGATTGGTATTGATTTCCAGGATGGTGATTTAGCATTACGTGGTAATTTTGCTACATTAGATAATGAGGGAAGAATTGTTGATAGACGTGCGGGTAGAAAAATTGAAAGAGACGATGCAGAAAAAATCTCGAAAGAGATTGAAAGTGAAATCAAATTTTCAAACCCAAATGCATCTGTGGTTGTAGCGCCAACAATTGGCCATAGAATAATTGTGAGGCTGAGAGACAATAAACCACTTTCTTCAGAGATTACAAATACTGATCCAGCTTATGCACGAGTAGATGGAATGGGTATAGCAAAAGCAGTAAGTGATTTTATGAAAATCGAAAAATGCATTCCAATGGAACAAACAGAAGATGCATCTAATGCAGCAAATTTAGTAAATGAATTTACTGAGCAATCGTTAGAAATCATGAAAAAAAGTAATGTAAATAGACAAAGATCAGATAAAAATAAAAAATTACTGAATAGCATACTGTTAAGGGATGCGGGTAACAAATACCCTAATGTAAAACCTATTAATGAATTACATGCAATGAACTTTTCGTGTATAGTTGATATGCCAGTAGAGATAGGTATTTCCAATATTCTTAAGATGAAAACATTCAATGCTGGTGGACTTACAGATTATGAAGAAAAAGCTAAGGTTGCGGCACAGGCGATGAGTACTGAGAATGCAATATACGTACATTTGAAAGGACCTGATGAATTTGGACATGATGGTGATGCAATTGGTAAAATGAAAAATATTGAGGAGATTGATAAGAGATTTTTTGGCACATTATTGAGTAATATAGATATCTCAAAGATTGCTGTAATGATTTCAGCGGATCATTCTACACCATGTATTAACAAAGGACATAGTGATGATCCAGTACCACTACTAATTTCTGGTGATATGATAGTAAATGATAATTCTCAACGTTTTACTGAAGAAGATGGTAAAAAAGGTACGATTGGATTGATTGAAGGTGCAAGCGTAGTGAAAACTGGAATAGATTTATTTAAAACGTGAAAATGAAGATTGTTTTTTTATCTAACATTTCAATTACTTTTTGTTTAACATCATCAACATTAATTTTGCAATATTGTCCTGATTTATCATGTAATTTATCTAATGCACGACCAAGCACAGATAGACATATTTCATCTTCATTTTTTTGATAATGTACTAGTGCTGCAGCAATTAGTATCAATCCTTGAATTAGATCTTTTTCACTACCTTTGGATTGTTTCCATGCACCTTCTAGTGATTCATGGGATTCCCAAAATCGTTCATTATTAAAATAAGAAATACCATCTTCAACTAATTGTCCTTTTTCAATTTCCTCTTCAACAATAAGCCGAGCATTATCAGTTTTCCCTATTGAAGTTAATTTCTCCAATAGTAATTCAAGATTATTTTTATGTACAGAAATATCTAATTCTACGAATTTGCTTGATATTCTACAATCACGAATAATAGCAGTCATACCATAAATTAGATCCCGTGAATTAATGAGTACAGTATTTGCATCTTTAGGTAAATATCTCGAATTTTTTAAATGTAGCATAAACCTATCCATGCTTTTTTTCTATGGTAATTTCATAAATTTGTTGATATTAGATTGAAGATTTATATGAAATACTCAAAGGGTTCTAAACATGTCAATGATACAAACGTTAAACGATGAAAATAACTCATTTTTGTCAAGAAGGGAGATTACATGTGATTTCAAAGGCTTGGGTGGTAAATTAAAAAAAATGGAAGCTGTAGAAATGATTACAAAAGAATACAAATTAGAGGGAAAATTTGTCATTCCTATAAAATTACATAATCATACAGGTCAATCAAAGATTACTGGTGTATTTTTTGTTTATGAAGATGAAAAATTGGCAAAAAGACATGTTAACCCAACAATCTTCAAGCGTTTAGATAAAGCGAAGGCTAAAGATGCCGAACCAGCAAAGGAAGATACTAAAGCAGATGCCGAACCAGCAAAGGAAGATACTAAAGCAGATGCCGAACCAGCAAAGGAAGATACTAAAGCAGATGCCGAACCAGCAAAGGAAGATACTAAAGCAGATGCCAAAAAAGGTGAGTCTAGTTAATGGCAGGAAAAAAGGGTCTTAGTCCAAGTATTCATACATATTATAAAATTGATGATCAAAAAATAACTAAACTGCGTAAAATTTGCTCACGTTGCGGAAAAGGTGTTTTTATGTCAGAACATAAAAACCGACGCACTTGCGGAAAATGTGGGTTGACTGAATTTTCTTAGTAAAGCCTTTTTTTTCTTAGTTTCAAACTTTTCATTTCAAAACTTTTAATTTTTGAAATAAGATCTGATTTTATCCTCATTTGTGAAATTAGTTTTGCAGATAATTTTGCTATATTTGTATCAAGAGAAATATTTACAGATGGTAATTTTTTTTCAATCCAATATTTTATGACTTTATCCTCTAATTTATAATCCCTAAAACCAGATGGAAATTTTTTAGTTATGTGTAAAAGTAGAGTTTTATCCGTGAATACTGCTCTTGGTTCAAATAATTTTTCAGCATCCGCATAAACATTCTCAAAAAGATTCATTGATACATGATCAGAAAGTAACTCCATTTTAGAAATTTTTCGTATTAATTCTAAATAATGCAAAAATTCATGTGCTAGTATTGCATGTATTGTTCCTTTTAGACCATATGCAACTAGCGGTGCAGAAACTTGTATAACAATTTGTAAAGTATTTTGGCTAATAATGGGTATTGTCCTAGCAAATAATATTCCGAAATCAAACGAGTTTGGATTTGGCGATGATATGGTTATTGATGGATCAACATATGCTATAGGAAAATTTACACCTGATGCTTTTTCTATTCTATTAATTCCAGAAATCATTATTGGAAAGCGTTTAAGGATCAATGAGTATTCCTCCTTAGGTAAAATACCTTTGTTGTATGCTTCTTTCACTTTCAGTAAAGGGTCCATTAAAAAAAAAATTGTAAACGGTATAAAAAATGTAATCTTTTCTAACAAAAATTATTTTTATGGTAATATTTGATTTATGTCAAATTGTCTACAAGAACATTTAGTGTCTAAAATTTTACCTATGCTTGGATCCACGTTTATTCCTTCAACAAACCGCTTTATCGGAAGGCCGCCATCTGCCTCTAATATAACAAAAAATGATCGTGCTGATTCTTTTTTATATTTTAAACTATGAATTATTTTTTTATGCCTAATCCCTCTCTCATCAGTAACTATAATCGGTATACCATCTAGATGTTTTAGTTCTTTTAGTTTTTCAGATGTGATTTTATTTTTTGTCTCGATTAATAAGGTTATTTTAGATTTAAAAGGAATTGTACCTTTTGGAATGTGATCAATTTTTCTGAGATCGTGAATTATAATTTCATCCTGACGAGATTTTTTTGGAAGTAATACATCAGATTTCTTTGGTGATATTAATTTAGCAAAAAAAGGTCTTCCGTTACCTAAAACTAGACTTTTCTTATCCTCACTTCCCATCCATGTAAATTTTACATGTTCTGTTTGAAATTTTTTGTAAAGAATCTTAGAAATTTTTCCTTCAACACTATCAAATGAAATTATACCATGATTATCACAAAATAAGCAACCTCTGCCATAGCAATCTTCACATGATTTTTGTTTTTGTGATAAACCTCTCTTACTTTTTGTGTATCTACCATACAAAAATAGGTGTCTTGTTTTTACATCACAATGTTCAGTTTTAAAATTAATCGTTAGTGTAATGTCAGGTGATAAGTGATCTATAATACCATGTGTTATTTTTGTAAATTTTTTCTCCAACTCTCTTGTTACTAATGTTTTTATGCTATCAACTCCACGAAGGTAAAACTCTGATCTTATTTTATCATCTCTCTCAGTAATTGATTGTTTAAGAATTGTTCCAACAAGAATTGTAGAAAATTGATATTTATCTGACGCATCAAGCATCATTTTTACATAAAAATCAGAAAGAGAGAATATATCTTTACAGATATAGCATTGTGCTGTGTCTTTTGCATTTATTGAATTTCTAATTTCCCTGCCTAATTTTTTTACGGATGAAAAATTAGTTTTTTTGATGAAAAATCTACCTAAACAGTAATCACATAAATCGTACTGTTCTAGAATTGATTTTGATTCTGTAATAATTTTGTCATATTTTTGTAGGGGATTATGGTTTTGCATGAAAAATCATGCTTTATTCAAAATAATAAATAAACTATTTAACCCATGCCCATTTTACGAAGGAATCCTTGCATCTGTCTTCCTTTTGATGCTTTCATTATATTTTTTGAATTTTTATAATTTTTTACTAATTCTTTTACTTCATGCTCAGGCCAGCCAGAACCGCGCGCAATTCGCTTTATTCTAGATGCATTAAGAAGATCAGGGTCCTTCTTTTCTCCCTCATTCATACTTTGAATAATGTATCTCCATTTGTCAACTCTTTCCTCCATTTTTTCAACTTGATCTTCCTTTACCATTCCAGACAAACCCGGCATAGTATCCAATAACCCTTGAAAGGAACCAACTTTTGTAACTTCTTCCAGTTGATAGTAAAAGTCTTCCATATTCATTTTTCCACTTGAAATACGTTTCATTCTTACATCATCAGCTTCATTTTCTAATCGCTTTGCTAGATCCAACACAGCTTGAATATCTCCCATACCAAGTAACCTTCCAACAAAACGAGTTGGTGAAAACACTTCCAAGTCATCAATACGTTCACCAGTTCCAATATACATGACCTGTGCGCCAGTAGCTGCAGATGCTGCTAATGCACCTCCACCCTTTGCTGAACTGTCAAGCTTGGTGATTATAATACCACCTACTGGAACAGTCTTATGAAAAGCCTCTGCTTGTGTAAAACATTGTTGTCCAATGGTACCATCAATTACTAATAAGGCAAGATCTGGGTCAGCAGTTTTATTGATTTGTTTCATTTCATCCAACAAATCTTTTTCTTGTTTATGTCTTCCAGCTGTATCGATCAAAATTATATCAAGATTTGTTTTTTGAAAATGTTTTAAACCGTTCTTAACAATCTCTGATGGGTTTTCATTACCATTTTCTCCATAAACTTCCACATCAGATTTTTCACACATAGTTTTTAGTTGAGTAAGTGCTCCAGGTCTAAACGTATCAGCACCTATAACGGCAACACGATAGCCTTGTTTTGTTAAAAATTTTGCCAGTTTAGACGTAACTGTGGTTTTTCCACTACCTTGAATACCCAACATTAGAACTTTATTGACTTTACCTGATTGAAAATGAAATTCGGTTTCATTCCCTAATAATTTTGCAAGTTCATCATACAGTATTTTTACAATATGATCCTTTCTGGATAGTCCAGGAGGTGGAGTTTCATTTAAAGAGCGATTTTCGATATTTTTAGTGATTTCAAATACCATCTTTACATTTACATCAGATTGTAGTAATGAACGCTGAATATCTTTTGACAATTCCTTGATTAATTCTTCATCTATACCTGAAGAATTGACTATTTTTTTGATCGCTGCCCTTAGACTTGATTTTAAATTGTCTAACATGTTTTTATGAAAAATTGATTACTAAAAAACTAATCCATCTAAATTACATATCTTTGATTTTTTGTTAGCACTAGTATGTAATTTTAGCACTATTTATATTCTGGTGAACTAAAAATAGGCATGAAGTTGATTTTGCTTACACTGGCTGCATTATTTTCACTAGTGATTATGATACCAAGTGTTCATGCTCAAGTAACAACCTCAAGCAATTATGAACCAAATGACTGTAGAGTTTGTGTTCCTGATTGGATAAAGAATAATGCAGGGTGGTGGGCAGATGGAATAATTGACAACAGTTCATTCATCTCAGGTATTGAATGGCTTGTTTCAAATGATATTATACAAGTGCCATCTACTGCAGTATCTGATGCTGCAGAATCATCTATACCAGATTGGGTAAAAAACACTGCTGGTTGGTGGGCTGGTGATATTATTTCTGATGACGATTTTGTTAACAGTATACAGTATCTCATTAAGGTTGGAATTATGACTGTTCCACAAGGTGAAAAAGTTGTTCCTGAAACAACAAGTATGCCTACTGATGCAGATCCCAAATTAATACGTGAAGCTGATGAATTAAAATCTAAAATAGATGCATGTCAACAAAAAGATACAGAAGCTGATATCTATTTATGTTCATCTAAATTTGAAAAACAATTAGCAACAATTGAATTAATGATGGAAGCGAGTAAATTTCAAGCTGGTCCAGTTGACTTTTACTACAAGCCTGCATTAGTAGAAATATCGCCATATGGTAATTCATTTGTAGAGATAATTTTGGTAATGAGAAATACAGATACTGAAATTCAATCATTATTCTGTACTGGCCCAGAAGCCTGCAACATAACATTTACTGATGGAAAAAAATCGTGGAAGTATGCCGCAAATGATATACCAACAGGACGTTTAGCAATGGTCCCTGATAATATATACACCATTAAAATCAGTTATGGTCCTCCTCCACAAAAACAATATGATCGATGGCATTATGATTCATCGAGTGAATATTTTCTAAAAATTAACGAATCCTATGGAAATGTCTCAATACCTCTAGAACTGACTGTAAAATAACATGGTATTTCTACGACATAAAATTGTCAAGGGTAATTCATACACATATCTTGTAGAAAATAAATGGAATTCTGAAAAAAAAACACCGATGCAAAAAACTATCAAGTATTTAGGAAAAACATCTAGTATTATATTATCAGATATTCCATATCAATACAGAAATTCAGCATCAGTCATTACTTTTCTTGGTTCTACTAAAAACACCCGATTAGTAGATCGTGAAAGACACATACGTAAACTGAAAAAAGACTTTTTTGAATTTCTGATTCATGGAGAGATTGATAGAGTTCAAGCTATCTATAGGAATTTTACAAGATATTCTACATTATCTGATTTTTATCAAAAAATTCTACGACCAGTATTATACATGATTGGTGATATGTGGGATTTAAAAAAACTCGATGTTGGCGAAGAGCATATTGCAAGTAATACTGTTGTGCGCCTATTAGAACTCATAAAAAAAGAAACAAGATCTAAGCCTAGTATAGGAAAAAATGTATTAATCTGTACACCATATTCTGAAAACCATGTTATACCATGTTTAATGTTAGAAACTTTTCTTTCAATTAGAGGATACAAAGTAATCAATCTGGCTCCATCTGTACCAGTAAAATCTATACTCAATCAAATTGAAACAAAAAAACCTGATCTGGTTTTGATGTCAATTACTTTATCTGATCACCTAGAATCTGGTAAACGACTAATTACTAAGATCAAAAAATTAAAAATTCCAATATTGATAGGCGGTCAGGCTACAATAGATATGAAAAAAATTCCTGGTGTTGCATACATTGAATCAGATTCTTTACAGAAAATAGCACAACTAGTAAAACAGGTGATATAATAAATTGGGAGTTACTTGTAAGGGAATTTGTTTACAGTTCAAACACACATCATTACAAAATGGTGAAAAATATTCTTCTGGGCTAAAACGATGTACCGAGTGTGCAATATTTATGAACATAGAAGATTTTAGATGTCCATGTTGCAGAGTAAAACTTCGCACTAAATCAAGAAGTAAAAGATGAAATGTTAATAGATTGATTCCTTCAAAAGTATTGATTATAGGTGCAGGAGTGAGTGGATTATCAACTGCTGCTTTGCTTGCTAATGAAAACATATCATCTATAATTTATGAAAAGTCATCTTCGGTAGGAGGTAGAACAAGTACAACAATCCATAATGGGCATATATTAGACAATGGATTTCACATAATGCCATTCTATAAAAAATCAAAAATTTATGAAATTCTAGAAAAAATAAACATGATAGAAAAATTAAATCTTGTAAATGTCTATGACATTGCATTTTATGATGGAGATAAGTTTCATAAATATCCAAAAGGAATTATAGATATTTTACAACTAACATTAATACCATTCAATAGTAGGCTTTCACTCCTTAGAATTTTATTGCCTATGGCGTTCACTAGTATTGAAAAAACAGAGCAACTTGATAAAACAAGTCTTACAGAAGTAACGAAAAAACTTGATAATGCATCAAAATCTTTTTTCGATGCAGTATGCATGTTGGCATTTGCAGATACCGCAGAAAATATATCATTAGGCGAGTTTACCCGTACTATTATTAGGGCTAACCCGTTTAAAGGTGGTACCAGTGAATTTGCTTACCCTGATATGGGTGGATATGATAGAATTGCAAAATTATTTGCTGAATATTCCATAAAAAAAGGCTCAAAGATAAACTTAGGAAAACAAGTAAAGAAAGTTGAAGTGGAAAATGATAAAGTAAAAGGAATTACTCTTACTGATGGACAGTTTGTGTCTAGTGAATGTGTAATTGTTACTTTTCCATCATATTTAGCTGTCAACCAACTATTTGATGACGATGTATTTGATAAGCACTTTTTAGAATCTGTGAATAGGTTAAACCAAACTACATCAGTTATAGAAGTACATTTTGCTTTATCTAAAAAAATTGATTCGAGGCAGATAGTTTTTCCCGTAGGACAAAACTATATTTCAAAGGGAATATTCTTTATTTCAAATATCACATCATCTGTTTCTCCAGCAGGCGAACATCTTATGATGGTTGGTACACCTGTACATGCTGAAGAAGCAAAAAGTAGTAAAAGAATTAGAGAAATCACAGAAAAAATGAAGAATGAGTTGAATATTATCTATCCAGAATTTCAACGAGTGTTATTGTGGGAAAGACCAAAAGCATGGAGTTTAGTTGAATCTGTGGTTAAGAAACCAGGATTAGTATGGAAAAATAAAATGCCGCACGAAGTGCCACACATAAAGGGTCTTTTCTTCGTTGGTGATTCTACAGTCAGTTATGGAATAGGAACAGATTCCGCTGCACATAGTTCGATCTTATGTCATCCAAAAATAATGTCCTACTTGAAACAATAGTTATTTATTATTTTATTTTGTGATTTAAAATAGATTAGGAATTTCTTGTAATGTGTATTCGGTCAGCATTATCACTAGGGATTTTTAAAAAAAAATGGATATTATACAGTTAGTTATTTTATAGAAATTAAGAAAATTTATTAAAAAATTGTTAATCTTACTCTACTGCTTTTACTTTCACTGCGTTTGGGCCTTTTTCGGTTTCTCCAACTTCAAACTCAACTTTGTCTCCATCGCGAATTGAACCCTCAACCTCTGTCTTGTGAACAAAGAGGTCTTTTTCAGAGTTTTCTCGTTCGATGAAACCAAATCCTTTTGTTTGGTTAAACCATTTTACGGTACCTGTTTCCATATTGAAATATCTTAAAAAAGACTACGTATAAACCCTTTACTCAGTAACTCTCCACAATCAAACAAGCCTAGAGCCTAGATCAATTCTACACGCACTAATTTACACATTATTTTGTTTTAGGGTATAATCTAAATTCGCATCATCAATTTTTAATACTCCTCTATATCCATCCCAAATTTTTTCTGACTTGTTTATTTGAATAGGATGCGAGTAAAGTGGACAATCGATTACAAACGTTTCTGCTTCACCACCTTCAAAATTTAGATTAAATCCATACTCTATAGATAAATTAGATATCTTTGTCAGATCTGAACTGGAAATAATTTTTCCTAACCATGATTCATCCAATCCATCAGATGATACACTAGTTAAAATAAATTTGAACCCAGAGTTGATAAGTTCATTCATGTACTCTTTTGGATCTGTCATCCATAAAGGAGTAATTATTTTTAGGTTATTTTTTTGACATATATTTTCAAAAGATTTTTTTTGAAATTCACTAGATATACCGCCATGTACTATTCCCTCAATCTGGAAATCTTTCTTTGCTTTTTCTATTAATATTTCAAGGACATTCATTTGTTCTACTGTTTCATTAGAATTTAATTCTGAGATAATCTGTTCAATTTTCATTGTTTTTGACTGCAATTCTGTTAATTTTATAGCTGGGAAATGTAATAGTTTACTGTCAGAAGATTTTGGAAAGGCTGTAATCAAACATTCTATACTATGCCCCATCTGCTTTGCTTTGTAAATCGAATACATGCTATCTTTTCCACCTGAAAATAATGACGCTAATTTCATACTAAATGATTTAATTCAAAGCATATTTCATTTTTTTGTGTAAATATAGAAAATAAGGATGCTTCATGTCTCATAACCTTCATCAGAATTCAGATGGCTTTTCCAATCATCATCAGCATCCAAGTTATGATGATTTAATGCGCATTATTTTAATTCGATCCATGACCTTCCAATATTCAATATCTTGGCCCTGCTGCAATTTTCCTTCAATTTCTTCGTCAACCAAATCAGCATCAAAAGTTTCAAATGTTTCAGAATCCATCAATTGAAAATTGGAACCTGTTATTGAAACTAATTGTCCAGCCCTTTTATCAATCAAAGGTACATGTACCTGCATACTAACTGGACCTACGTGTGGTCGTTTTTGGCCATCAAAAACTCCTACAGCGACAATTCTTGCTTTGGCTGCACCATGTTTACCAGGTTTACTTGTATCATATTCTGTAATACGACATGGGTCACCTGTTGGTTGATCTGATACAGGAAGTAATATGTAAGAACCAGTTTTTAATGATCCTAATTCAGTAGGTTTACTCATGTAGAAAATTGATATGAGCAGCTTTTGAACTTTTCTATTTCAGTTTCTCAAGGAGTGAAAAACTAACAAGATTATTCATAACTACACCCTTTCTGGATATGTCTTGACGTGTCTTTTCACAATATTTACAAATACTTTGTGGGCTTCTATCATCTGCCACCTCCAAAATTATTATACGATCTGAATATGGAAATGTAAATTTTGGTTTATTCTCACAAAAAACACTCAAATGTGCAAAACCAGCTTGTTGAATCCTATCTTTTTTCACAATTACATTAGAAATATCAGATATAGCTTCTTGATCATTAAATTCCACGTAGTATATTGAGACAAATCTTTGCATCTGTTTAATATTTCTCTCAAAAAGTTCATCGTTGATCGAAAAAACAAATGATGGGCTATCATTCATGAATTTTTTATGGTTTTTGATAATATCTGCATCATCATTGAATTTACCCAAAAGATAATGATTTGTTGATGATGGAAAATATGGTTTTATATCATCTGAGAAAGTAGCTGTAACAAAATAAATTGAACTAAAATTTTTTGATAACGTCCAATAATCCTTCACAGAGACTGAAAAATTATCATGTTTATATGGTACACAGATATAGCCGATCTTTTTGTGAGTTAGTTCCAATACAATAGCATTCAAAATCACCTACTTATTTTAATCATATTGCCTCCATTTCATAGAATAAAATACATCCGATAATTTTTTAATACCATAATGATTCGGAATGTTGTCCCAAGCTAGCTCAGCCTGGTAGAGCTTCCGGCTGTAGTAGTTGGCTTTAGGCTAAACTGAATTCCAGCCTATCAGGCATACAGAAACCGGGTTGTCGAAGGTTCAATTCCTTCGCTTGGGACTTACAACCCAATTCAAGGATTGATTACACTGCGACCAATAACTTTTCTATTTTTTAGATCTTCTAGGGCAGTATTTGCTTCATCCATGGAATAATGTTTTGAAACAATAGGTTTTATGATACCACGCTTAGCCAAATCAATCAGCTCGATCATATCATTGTAGTTTCCTGTATATGCTCCTTGTATTGTGATTGCTTTTAATGGAATTGTGACTAGTGACAAATCTACAGAGCCTCCAAATAAACCGACGAGAACGATATTACCACGTTTTCTAATAACAGAAAGATCCAACTTGACAGTAGGTGGTGCATTAACAAAATCAATTATGCTGTCAGCGCCTTTTTCATTACAGATTGACATGATATTTTTGAAAGATTCAGAATCTTTGGTGTTTACAGTATGATCAGCTCCCATTTCCTTGGCTTTCTGTAATTTCTCATCGGTTAAATCAGCACAAATAATCTTTGCATTACAAAGTGCTTTTGCAATTTGAACTCCCATCAAACCAAGGCCACCAGCTCCAACTATCAAAATATTTTCTGGTGAATTTAAAATTGCTTTTTTTACTGCAGTGTAAGCGGTCAAGCCAGAACATGCTAACGATGCAGCACCTTCTAGATCCATTCCTGAAATTTGAGCCAAAAATTTGTAATCTGGTATTAACGAGTATTCAGCATATCCACCATCCTGAAAAACCCCTAACGATTGTGGGGCTTCGCATAAATTGGTATCACCTTTATCACAAGTTGGACATGTACCACAACCTATCCAAGGATACACCAATACATCGTCACCTTCCTTTATTCCTACTACAGAATCTCCAGTTGCTGACACTGTTCCAACAATTTCATGGCCAGGAATGACAGGAAACTTTACTCCTCTATCAGTAACTTTCATGAAACCATCACCAGTGTCATATCCACCCTCCCAGAGATGTAAATCACTGTGGCAGACACCCACCGCTTTGACTTTGATTAGAACTTGCTTACCTGTAGGTGATGGCGTATTAATTTCAGATATTTTCAAAGGTTTGTTTGGCTCGATGATTTGTGCTGCTTTCATTGCGAAATTTTCAGTTTCTTATAATATAAGAGTTGACTGAAGAGGAGAAAAAAATAGAGTGTATAGTATTAGTCAATCATAATTTAACAAATTTTGTGGATTACGATAAACAACTTACTGGTATATCACAGGAACCAGTTAATATTCTCTTTAATCCATCTGCAATCTCAAAAAAAGATATCTGGCAAATAGATATTATCAAAATTTTGAAGATCTTGATAAAAATATTAGAGCAGACTGGAAAGAAAGATTTGAAGGTAGCAGGTATGGCTGCACTTTCTTCTTCTTTGATTTATAGAATGAAGGTTGAAAGTATTTTTGCGCTGCAAAAGGCCGCTATGGAGAAAAAACCATTAACGAGTAGAAATGATGTTGATATTGATATTTTAGACATACCATATAGGCATGAATCAACGTATCCCGTATCATTAGATGAATTATTAGATCTACTTGAAAATTTAATTGGAAATATAGCAAATCCTAGTAGTAGAAGAAACAATAGACTGAATTTTGAAGCTGTGGAAGTGCCAGATTTTAAGGATTATTTTGTTTCGTTTGAAAATGTGGTAGGCAAATATCAGGATTTGATAATTCGTAAAATTGGAGATTCTGGAAAAGGTGTCTTGAGACAAATTGTAAAAGATCTAGAAACATTGGACTCGATAAGATGCTTTTTTGCGATTTTATTCCTAGCACGTGATGAAAAAGTGACATTAGAGCAAAAAGATGATGATATTCTGGTTACTTTAATCACCGATATACCGAAAAAAAGTGAGGGAGATGGTAAAAGTAGAAAATCAGGATGAGATAACAGCCAGACTTGAGTCTGCATTATACTCTGCTGGAAGACCACTTTCGATAGAAGATCTAATCAAAGCATCCGGTACAGAATCACGGATAAAGACTGTATCTATACTAGATTCTATAATTAAAAAAACCAAAAGCACATTCAAAGCTATAGAAGTTGTTATCTTACCTGACGGAAATTATGTATTTCAATTAAAACCAGAATATAGTTCCACGGTTAGAAAATATGCATCAAAACCCATCTTAGCAAAAGCTACACAAAAAACATTATCATATATAGCATATGCACAACCTATTAGCTCAAAGCAACTTGTGGAAACCAGAGGTTCTGGTGTTTATTCACATTTAAAAGAACTACGACAACTGGATTTCATTGAACATCAAAGTATTGGCAGACTAAAAATTTATTCGACAACTGATAAATTCCAAAAATATTTTGGTATACAGGGAGATATCAATACTCTAAAAGAAAAATTATTCACGAGAGTAAGAAAATAAACCAAAATCATAATTTGTGGATAAAATCATCAAAAAATATGAAAACACGCAAAAATCTGTAATGATTTTTCGGTTTGTATAAATTAGAGTGAATTAAAAGGCATTTATGAAAAGGTCAGTTGAGAATCTATCAACAAGTAAAATAACAGGTGGTCGTCGACGTCCATTACGTTCAAGAAAAAAACATGAAACTAATAGGTTTCCTAATGAGGCATTAGTTGGAGAACAGATCACAATAACTAGAAAGGTTCGTGGAAAGAATGTGAAAACTGCCATAAAAACAATTGACACTGTTAATTTGGTAATTGATTCAAAAGCAAAAAAAGTAAAAATTCTAAAAGTTTTGGAAAATGCAACAAATAACGATTATCAACGACGTGGAATTATTTCTAAAGGTGCAATACTTGAAACAGCAGAAGGAAAATGTAGAGTTATGTCAAGACCTGGACAACATGGTGTTGTTAACGCAGTTTTAATAAAGTGATTTCATGAAAGATTATGACCATATCGTGGTCTGGCTAGATTATTTTAATAAGACATTATCAAGAAAAAAAGGAAGAAGATTACCAAAAGATAAATGCATTTTTGATCCTTCATTAAATGAATTAATTGAGTCATCAAAAGCAGTTGGGCTTGAACCAACTGAAACAAATGATCAAGTTAGATACCCAAGAAGATCATATGTTAGGTCAGGACATATAGTATTAGAAAAAAAATATACAAAGACTGAAATTTTAAATAAAATTGCAGTGAATCTGGTAGCAAAAAGAGCAAAGCAGTCAAAATAAAATTCTATCTAGCTTTAAGCTTAAGTAAAATTGACAGAACGTTTGATCAACTATCAAACGTTATTGGAATAATTGCAGGAGGTAGGGGAAATTTTGCATCTTGCCAGTAGTGGCAGAGTCATAGTAAGACTTTCGAAGATAGCGAGCGCAGGCCAAATACTTTGTGATGAAAAGAATGTCAAAGTTGCAAAAGTTGTAGAATTAATTGGGCCTGTCGCAAAGCCGTATGCATCTGCAGCTTTAATGACCAATAACATAAAAAAATTTATTGGGAAAAAAGTATTTGCACTCGATAATCCTCCTGCGAAAAAAAATAAAGAACACAAGAGGAAAAAAAAATGGAAACGTTAGAAATTCAACAATGTACAACGTGCAATTCATCACTAGTTGATGATACACAAAATGGCGAAAGGATTTGTTCTGGCTGCGGAATAGTAGTAGTAGAACAAATGGAAGATTACGGACCAGAAGCAAGAAGTGGTAACATGGAAAATAAAACAAATCTTGCAAGGGCATCTGGACAAACAACATATTCTCAACATGATTTGGGAATCACTACAGAAATTTCCACTGAATCTAGAGATTTTAGTGGGAAAAAAATCAATTCAGAAGTAGCATCACAAATGCACAATCTGAGAAAATGGCAGCAAAGAGTCAGAGTTTCTAGTTCAAGAGACCGAAGACTGACTAATATTTTGACAAAAATTTCAAATATTTGCCAAAGCTGCTCTCTTTCAGAAAATGTTTTGGAAACCGCCTCGGTGATTTACAGAAGTCTTGATGGTAAAAATATCGAAGTGAAGGGAAAATCTGTAGTTAGTATATCTGCAGCAGTAGTTTATATGGCATGCAAGCGATGTGGCGTGATTCGTTCCTTAGAAGAAATAATTCAAGGAATTTGTCAACCAAAAGAAGTTAAACCAAAGACAAAGTTAGCTTCGAAATATTACAGAACTTTGGTAATGGAACTTGGAACTGTTACAACACCAGCTGTAACAATTGATAAGTACATTTCAAAAATTGCAAACATGACAAACACTGATGTGAGAGTTGAAAGATTAGCTCTTGAAATTGCAGAGAAAACCAAAAATCGTAATCTTTCTGATGGAAAAGCGCCTAATGGAGTCGCTGCAGCATATCTATATCTAGCATCAATTCTTTTGGGACAGAGCGTTCTTCAAAGAGACGTATCTAGTATCTCTGGTGTAACTGAGGTTACAATTAGAAACCGATGTAAGGAGATTCTAACTAATTACAAAATGAATGTGACACTTAGACCATCATTAGCCTAAACCCCTTTTTTCTTTTTATTTCGTCTAAAGAATTCCTATTTTTTGTTAGGAGTAGCTAAAATTCGTCTCGGTTATATATAGAAATTAAGTCTATTGACCATATGGCAGTGCTAGAAATCAAAGATCTTCATGTTTCCAGAGATGGTAAGGAAATTCTCAAGGGCGTGAATATGAAAACTGGACCTGGTGAAGTACATGCAATAATGGGCCCTAACGGTTCAGGAAAGAGTACTCTAGCATATACATTACTCGGTCATCCAAAATATCAAGTAACTAAAGGAAATATCTTGTTAGATGGAGAAAGTATTTTAGATTTAAAAACTGATGAAAGAGCAAAAAAAGGACTGTTTTTAGGTTTTCAATACCCAACTGAAGTTTCTGGTGTTGGTTTTTCTCATTTTCTTAGAACATCATACAATGCATTAAGTAAAGCACTTCAAGATAATGATCGCGAAGTCTTCATCACAGTTAGGGAATTTCAAAAATACCTCAAGGAAAATGTCCAAGCGGTTGGAATGAAAGATGAATTTCTATCAAGATATCTCAATGAAGGATTCTCTGGTGGTGAAAAAAAGAGATCCGAAGTATTGCAAATGACTGTGTTGAAGCCAAGAGTTTCTATATTAGATGAACCTGATTCAGGTTTGGATATAGATTCAGTTCAAGCAGTTGCTAAAGCAATCAGCAACACATTTAACAAAAATACAACCACAATCATGATTACACATTATGCAAGAATTCTTAACTATCTAGACAAACTTGATTTTGTTCATGTTTTTGCTCAAGGAAGAATACTAAAAACTGGTGACTCGTCTCTCGCGGGTGAACTTGAAGAAAAAGGTTATGACTGGGTGTTAGAAAAGAAATCTGACTAAGATTGGAAGTAAACGATAACGAACAGTATTTTTTTAATTTTTCATTTTTCAAACTTGATCCAAAATGGAGATGGATGGCTGATTTAGCCAAGGAAGAATCTGCTAAAGAAGTTGAAAATGTGATTAGAAATTCGGGTATAAAATTTAGATCATACTCAACTCTAGGTTTGCGTGATGATGCTGAATTTTTGTTTTGGTTTGCGTCAGAGTCAATAGATGAGATCCAAAATGTGATTTCTAAACTCTATCTCACAGTATTTGGAAAATATATTTTGCCTTCACGAGTTTATCTTTCCTGTACTAGACCTTCAATATATGCTAGGAACGGAAGAACTCTATCATTTGTAGCAGGGAATGAACCAAAGAAATTTGTAATCGTTTACCCATTTACCAAGACAAGAGAATGGTATCTCTTACCACAGGAACAGAGACAGAAAATGATGGATCAACATATCACTGTGAGTGAAAAATATCCTCAGGTTACACTTAACACAACATATTCGTTCGGAATAGGTGATCAGGATTTCATGCTAGCGTTTGAGTGTGAGGATCTGCGTGATTTTCAGAACTTAATCATGGATTTGAGACAAACCAATGTTTCTGCATATGTTGCGGTGGATACACCAATGATCACATGTGTGAAAAAGGATATCATTCCTCTAATTACTAGTCTTGGATAATGAACGCATTAAAGGAATGGGCTACTATAATCAATGCATTAGATAATGGTAAGCAAACTATTGTATTAAGAAAAGGTGGTATTTTAGAAACTGCATCTGGGTTTAAAATAGAATCAAATAGATTTTTTCTGTTTCCAACATGGGAGCATCAAGAAACAAAACACATCAAGCCAAAATTTCAAAATTTTCTAGACAATGCATTAAAAAATAAACCGAAAGAAGGGTTCAATAAAATTAATTCCTTCGCAGAAGTATTGGCTGAAAAAGATATTGAATCAAAAGAAACCATTAATGCATTATCACATTTTCATATTTGGAGTGATACATACATTCAAGAACGAATAGGTTGGATGCCAAAAAAACCCATCAAGGCAGTTTTCCTTAGAACATATACCATTCCACAAATGGATATTCCACTTGAACCTGATTTTCAAGGTTGCAAGTCATGGGTAGAAATAAATTCAAATTTTGATTCTGGACAACCAGTATTGACTGACTTAGAAAATGAATCAAAACTACAAAAATTCATGGAGATTGTAAATGAAGTATAGAAAATTAAAAAGATGTGATATAGAGGTGTCAGAGATTGGGTTTGGAGCGTGGGCATTCTCTCTTCCCGGATGGTGGGGTAAAAAAATTGATGAGGATGGAGCAAAACGTATGTTAAAAAAGGCGTATGATCTTGGTATCAATCTTTTTGAAATTGCTGATATGTATGGACAAGGAAGAGCAGAAAAAATTATTGGTGAAGTCTTCAAAGATATGAGAGACGAAGTAATATTTTCTACAAAATACGGATATGATTTCTCAAAAGTAAAACAAATTGGACATACAGAATTACCACAACGATTTTCAGAAAGAGAATTTTCTGAGAAAATGCTGCAGGACAGTCTAGAAAGACTGCAAACTGATTACATTGACATTTACGGACTGCACAATCCAAAATTATACCATATTAGGGACAAAAATGTGTTTGAGTTTTTAGATGAAAAAATGAAAGAGGGTAAAATTAAAACATATCAAGCTGCACTTGGTCCAGCGATTGGATGGGCTGCGGAAGGATTAGAATCGATGAACATCCCAAACCTATCAGCTATACAAACCGTCTTCAATCTTTTTGAACAGGTTCCTGGAAGGGAATTGTTAGAAAATGCACTAAAAAATGATGTTGGGATCTTTGTGAGAGTGCCAGATGCAAGTGGTGTATTAACTGGAGAGATGAAAACAATGGCTGATGTTGACAAAAAAATTGGTGATGATGATCATAGAGCAGTGCGTAAAAAACAATGGTTCAAAGAGGCGTTTGAAAAGGTTGAACAAGTGATGCCTATTGCACGTAGATATGATTATGATATAATGCAACTTTCAATGAGATTCATTCTTTCAAAGGAGGCAGTCACATCAATAATACCAACATTTGGTAGTGTCGAGGATATAGAATCATTTGTAGCAATAGCAGATGGAAATTATCTTAAATCTACTGACATAGATGAGATCGAATCGATTTTTGATTCATGGGAACCATATGAATTAAAATTTACACAACCAGATGTGATAAATTACATTAATTCTAAAAGTCAGTGAAATTTCTAGCGATAATAAGAAATACAGTAGATATACTATGCAGTAATTTTCTCTTCTAAACTGAATTCATTTTCTACAAAATATTCTACTCTTGTCTTCTTGAATTCCTTTGCACTGAATAGAATCTTGTATTCGTCAACATCAATCTGCTTCTGAATTTGTCCAGCGACTTCTCCAGCCTCGTCGACAGACTTGCAATGAATCATTGAAAACACATTGTATGGCCAGTCTGGATATACTGGTCTCTCATAGCAATGGCTTACCTGTGGGAAAGATCCTAGCTTGTTTCCAACTTCTGTGATTCGATTTTCTGGAACTTTCCAGACAATCATTCCGTTGGCAGTAAAACCAGCTTCCCTGTGACGTAAAATTGCTGCATATCTTCTCATAACTCCAATCTCTTCGTAATGATGTAGCTTTTCAAAAACTTGTTCCTCTGTCATTCCAAGATTTTCAGCGGCTTTTTGGAATGGCCTGTCAACTATCTCCATATCTTTTTGTAACTGTCTGATGAATTCCTTGTCTTCCTCGGTTGGGACAAATTTTACATCGGTAACTTTTTTCTTTTCCTCGGATGGTTTTACATCGTGCTTTTTGTCATCAACCATATCCAGTTTTACTCCAATCTTGAAGAGTTGTAATGTAGGAAGCATTCTTGTCTTCTTGATTCCTTCCAACTTTGAAAATTTCTCTAACTCCTTTTTCAAGTCAGAACCCGGAGGAACTGCCAAAGTAAACCAAAGATTAAACTCGTGTTTTCTTTCATAGTTATGGCTTACGCCAGGATGCTTATTGATTTGATGTGCAACAGACTCTAACTTATCAGGTTCAATTTCCATCGCAACAAGTGAGCTGGTGTAGCCCAACTTTCTTGTATCAAAAATTGCGCTAAGTTGTCTTAGAACTCCCTTTCTCTTTAACTGGATTAGTTTCGTCTTTACTTCATCAGATGTGATTCCAAATTTCTTTGCAATTTCATCGAATGGTTTAATCACCAATGGAAATTCCCATTGTATCTCATTTAGAATTTCAGTGTCAAGTTTATCCATATTAGACAATATATCAGATCTTCACTATCAATTAAAAAATGTAACTAGTTTTTTTGAATCTATAAATATCATTCACGGTGTGCCAGATTATTGATTATTGATCTTCATCTAAAGGGGAACCTTGTGATTGTGATAGGTTCTGGAAACGAGGGCGTAAAAAAAGTCAATTCGCTTTTGACGCAGGATTGTAAAATTCTTGTGATAAGTGATAAATTAAATTCCCAAATTGAAAGGTATGTCAAACAGGGAAAAATTAAGTTTAAAAAAACTAAACTGAAAGATGCGACATTTCTTTCAAAATACAAACCCTATCTGGTTATGGCTACTACCTCTGACAGAATGCTAAACAGAAAAATTGTTGAAAAAGCAAGAAAAATGAAATCATATGCGTATGCATCAGATGATCCTGAAATTAGTGACTTTGCACATCCCTCAATCATCAATATAGCTGACACGATCCAAATTGCAATATCAACAGGTGGAAGTAGCCCTGCGATGGCAAGAAAGATTAAACTAAAGGCAGAACCTTTTTTTAAAAAAAATATCTCAAACGAGGATATCTATCAAATCAAACTGCAAAAATTCGCAAGGTTTGAAGCAAAACAAGTGCTTTCTACCCAATTAGATCGCAAAAAATTCCTCTATGCAGTAATGAATGATAAACGTGTAAAAGGATTATTAAAAGAAGGAAAATACAAAATGTCACAGGTACAAGTAAAAAAAATGCTTAAGGAATGGTCATGAAACAAAATATAATCAATGCACGCATAACATTTAGAAAATCACCTATACATGTACTTGAGAAATTTGCCTTCAAAGATCTGTCTGATGCATACTTATCTTTTAAGAAACATGCTAGCATTTCAGAATGTGTGATAATTCAGACATGTAATAGGGTTGAATTATTTACTGCGTCAAATAATCACGATGTTCATAAAATCAAAAAAACTTGGGCATCACTAACTGGGCTTGAAGAAAATGCGTTTGCAGATACCTTAGAAATATGTGATAATCATGATGCGTTTGAACATCTGTTAAAACTTACGTCCGGATTAGAATCATTGGTTGTTGGTGAAGAACAAATTCTTGGACAGATTAAAGAATCAATTACAGTTGCAAGAAATACAAAAGCTTCTGGTGAAAAATTGAATAAATTATTTGATACATCTATTCGGATTGGAACTCGTATTAGAAACTCAACAGGAATTAGTAAAGGAGGTATATCATTAGGTTCAATGGCTGTAAAATTAGCTGAAGAAAATGTAGATGATATAAAATCAAAAAATGTCTTGCTAATAGGAACAGGAGAAGCAGCAACTATGGTTGCCAAATCTCTTAACAAAAGAGGTTATGAGTTTCATGTAACTAGTAGAACTGTCGAACGATCTACTGGTTTTTCTCAAACATTAGGTGGTAAACCCATAAAATTTGAGGATGTTTTATCAACATTCGATAACTATGAGATAATTTTTGTTGCGACTATTGCACCTTATTTCTTGATTACCTTTGATAAAATGATAGAATCGATGAAGAATAAAAAATCTGGAATGATGATATTGGATCTATCAAACCCGAGAACAGTTGATGAACAAGTTGCTACAATCCCAGGAATTAAATTGATGAATATTGATCAAATTGCTGAAATGGTGGATAAAAATATGACAAAAAGGAAGGAAAAGGTATCTACTGTACAAAATATAATTAGTGAAGAAGTACCAATCATTGAGGCTACAATGAAACGACTTGATGCAGAACCACTAGTCAAAGATGTATTTACTAATGCAGATTATATGAGAATCAAGGAGTTGCAAAAGGCGTTACAAATGTTAGGAGAAACAGATGAAAAAAGAATTAAAATTATTGATGAGTTGACAAAAGCTGTTGTAGAGAGTATTGTTTCTGCTCCTATGAATAACTTGAGAAAGGCATCGGAACAAGGTAATCCAGATTTGTTAGAAACAGCAAGTAAGTTATTTAATTATAAGAAAAAGGATTAGTCATACTAACCTAAGATTATATTACTTGTTATCATATTTTTATCATGGCTACGTTTCCCTCAAAAAGATTAAGGCGGCTACGAGTTAATGAAAATATTAGAAGTTTGGTGCAAGAGGTCAGACTGTCTGTAAATGATTTAGTATGCCCAATCTTTGTAGAAGAAGGATTAAAAGAAAAGAAATCAGTTGGATCAATGCCAGATATTGTGAGATTACCATTATCAGAGATTTCAAATGAAGTGCAAAATATTTCTGATTTAAAAATACCAGCAGTGATGCTGTTTGGAATTCCTTCACAAAAAGATGAAAGTGGAACATCGGCATATGCTGAAAATGGTATTGTGCAAAGGACAATTTCCGAAATAAGAAGCAATTTTGGTGATAAAATATCGATCATGGCTGATGTCTGTCTATGTCAGTATACTAGTTCAGGGCATTGTGGAATAATAAATGGGAAAAAAATAGACAATGATCTGAGTATAAAGACTTTGACTGATATTGCTGTTAGTCAGGCAAAGATGGGTGTCGATGTGGTTTCTCCATCTGCAATGATGGATGGTCAAGTATCTGCTATAAGAAAGGGATTAGATGATGCAAATTTTAAAGATGTAATAATAATGTCACATTCAGCAAAACACAGTTCATCGTTTTATTCACCGTTTAGAGATGCAGCAGAATGTGCTCCACAATTTGGTGATAGAAAAACATACCAAGTTCCATTTACAAATCCACGTGAAGCGATGAGGGAAGTTGAAGCAGATATTGAAGAAGGTGTAGATATAGTTATGATAAAACCTGCACTATCTTATCTTGATTTAATTGCGGAAGCTAAGAAAAAATTTAATGTTCCAGTTTCTGCATATAGTGTCTCAGGCGAATATGCGTTAGTTAAAGCTGCGGCAAATCAAGGATGGATCAATGAAAATGAAGTGACAAATGAAATACTTTCGTCCATCAAGCGTGCAGGAGCTGATTTCATCGTGACGTATTTTGCTAAATTAGGTGCAAAATTAATTAATGAAAATTCATGATAGACGATGAACGTTTTGAGATACAGGTTGCTTTTGATTTATTACCACATGTAGTAGGCTGTAGTTGGGCTACTATCTGGTTTCGCTTAAATAAAATTAAAAATCCTACAAGAGAAGAATTTAGGCAAAAAGTGACCGAGTATTTCAAAATGCTTGATCCATTGGTGAATATATATCCGGAAGACAAAAACTTTGAGGAAATTATCAATTACATAAGAAAACGAAATGTTGTAGAAATTAAAAAAATAAGTGCTGGGACAAACCCTGAAGTTGAAAGAAGATATGACAGATATGTTGATTATGGCTAAAATAGCATCAAATTCGCCATAATTTGGGTCTGACAAACTTTAATTTTCGTTGTAATAAGAGAGCCTGCCAATCTATGCATGTAAAAAATATGACCGAGCCTATACCTACCACATCTGCTACAATTATGCCTATTATTCTATCCTCAAATAATTGTAAAAATGGTACAAGTACAGCGGCACTTATTGTAATCATCACATAATAAGATAGGAGTCTTCCAAACCAAAATCCAATATAAAGTCCAATACTTTTTGCTCTCATCATTCCATATGCAACAAATAACATGTTACTAGGAAGTGGTGTTACTGCAAATAGAAAAGATGTCAGGGTATATCCAAATTTTTTACGATTCAGGAAATTGCCGATAACATCTAGATTCGATTTTTGTTGTTTACCCACAAATCGACGGAAAAAACCACTCATCCATTTTAAAAAGAATCTGCCGATTGTAGCTCCTGTGGCTCCCACTAATGCAAGGAAAAATGGATCGAGTGAAGTATCCAATACAAAAAATGATGACAGTATGATCCAAGTAGGAGGCATCAAAATAGGTGCAGCATTTACTGCCATCAACAAAAATAATATGCCGAGGTAAGAATACTCCGCAATTATTTCAATTATATCTGCCATAATAGTAAAACCAGCACTCCATCTAAAACTCTTAAGAAAGTATCAATCATACCTTACCCTTAATTATTAATTTGAGTAATATTTCCCATGAATACCAAAGCTAGGAAATGTTTTAGATGTAATTTGATATTCATAAATGAAGAAATTGCCATATTGCATAAGGATCTTTTAAACCATCCTACAAAACTGGTTCGATTAATTAAATCATAAATCAGTATCACTTTTTCATGTAAAAATATAAAAATGCAGGAGGTGGGATTCGAACCCACGAACCCCTAAGGGAAAGGATAACCCATAACCTTGATCTTGAGTCCTTCTCGGTTGGCCGGGCTTCGATACCCCTGCACATTGAATTAATCATGTCGTTTAAAAAAAGTTATTAATTGAAGAAATAGAGAATACCTAATGACAATTGAAGATGCAAAAAACCAGAGATCCGATATTACCCTTCAAGGAACAATTGAGGAAAAGGGTGAACCAAGAACAGTCAATACTAAATATGGAGAAACACAAGTTTGTGATTCATATTTGAAGGATGACACTGGTAGGATAAAACTCACACTTTGGGGTGAGGATATCGAAAAAGTGAAGAATGGCGACACTGTTTCGATTCAAGGGGCATATACAACAACTTTCAGAAATGAAGTTCAGCTAAATGTTCCCAAGAAAAATGGAAAATTAGAAGTAATTTCTAATTAATATCTAATAAACTATCTCAATCTAGAGATTATTTTTTATTCTTTTTAGATGCTTTTCGTTTTGGTGCTTTCTTTTTAGATGCTTTTCGTTTTGGTGCTTTCTTTTTAGATGCTTTTCGTTTTGGTGCTTTCTTTTTAGATGCTTTTCGTTTTGGTGCTTTCTTTTTAGATGCTTTTCGTTTTGATGCTTTCTTTTTTTCGGCTAGTATTTTATTCGCAAGTTTTCTAGCCATACTCAAAATTCGTTTATCCTCCACAGATTTTCTTTTTGCATCTCTTGCTTTTTTCTTCCGTATGTTTGCCTGACTTTCTTTCTTTTTGGATGTCTGTTCTTTAATTATAGAATTAATCTTTAAGAAATTCTTATGAACATTTTCTTCTGCCTGTATAAGTGATGGTAATTTTTTTTCTAGTTTTGCTACAGTTTTTTTACTTTGTTGAATGGCTTTCATGAGTTGTGGTTTTGATTCTAGAGTCCTTTTAATTTGCTTATTTAGTTTAGATTTTTTAATATCATATTCTTGGATTGACTGAATAACTTTTTCTAATGTTTTCTTTCTTGATTTAAGTTGAGAGTGTAAATCTTCAATTTCGGTAGAAACGGTATTTATGGTAAATTGCAGTTGTTTTTTTGCCTCGCCACTCGCAAAAGATACCTCTTCCTTAATTTCATCATATTTTTCCTTCTCACTAGATAGTCGATCTTCTGCTTGTTCAATCAAACTTGTGATACTGTCACGTTGAGCAAATTTTTGTTGTAAAACGGTAGATACACCCTCTAATTCTGAATTAAAATTGTCCATTTTATGCTGGATTGAAACAATACCTGATACTGATTTTTTGTATAGTAATTTTGCTAATCTCAATGTCTCTGATGTTTTAGTACGATTTTTTTTGGCTCTAGATTTCCTCTGTTTCAGTACTGTTAATTTTTTTGTCAGTGATACCATATCAAATTAGCGCTTGATGAGTCGGTTAAATTGTAAATATGACTAGTAATTGACTTGACGGTTAAGAAATTTTGCATGTAATTATGAAAATTTTGTCAGATAACGCTGGTGGTATTCTTCTGCTCTATAAAAATTTGATACAGGTTCGATCCAAGTTACAATTTCTTTCTTGAATTTTTCTTTCACAACAGAATTTAGTTGATCCTTCATTTCTGTTGCTAATTTTTTTTGTTCTTCGCTATGATAGAAAATTATAGATCTATACTGCGATCCTACATCAGGTCCTTGGCGATTCAATGTTGTTGGATTATGATTTTCCCAAAAAATCTTTAGTAAATCATTGTATGAGGTAATTTCTGGATCATAATCAATCTCTACAGATTCTGCATGACCAGTAGTATCTGTGCATACATCCTCATATGTGGGATTTTGTTTCATTCCACCAGAATAACCAACCTGAGTTGATTTTACACCTTTTGTTTTTCTAAATATCTCCTCAACATGCCAAAAGCAACCTGCACCAAACGTGGCTTTCATATTATTTTAATAACAAATATCTAATTTATAATTTAGATGGAAAAGGCTGACATTGAATCAATACCAGTTCAAAAGACATTTGATCTAAAAGATGAAAAAGATGCTTATGATGCAGCTGAAGAAATGGTACGAATTGGGTTTTACAAAGAAAAGAAAGGATTCAAAGTTTTGATGGCAAAAGAGCCCAAAAAAACAGCCAAGCGAATTGGGTATATAGTTACAACAACCGTAACTGCTAGTTTGAGGAATGATGATCAGTATAGAGACATCAGATATTGGACATATCATCATGACAAGGAACGTTATGGTATTGTACTGGTTAACTCTAAAGTTATAGATGAATTAGGTTTTTGAAGTATCTTTGGAAATAGAAAGCTTGCTTGCTAATATAGTAGCAATTATCATTCCGAACAAAATTCCTCCAATCACATCCATTGGATAATGTTGTAAAACGTAAATCCTGCTAAGTCCTACTGAGATAGGAAAAATCCATAAAAGAAGCCAACCTTTTGGGAATCTTTCTGATAGAGCCAAGCCTAAAACAAATGCAATTACAGATGCACGTGCCGCATGTCCAGATGGAAAAGAACCTTTACCACCTAGGACAGATGTGTCATGTTCTATCTCCAGTGGTAACTCAGTTCCAATGTATTCAAGATCTGGTCTTGGACGCTCAACTATGTAATCTTTGAAATAACCTGATGCCACAGTAGCAATAATTACAGCTAGTAACATTACCAAACCCATACGTCTAGTTCTACGCCATACAAACATTACAAAACAGAAAACCATGATTGGGATTATCCCACCAATTTCTGTGATTGCCCACATTGATGTATCTAACGTTGAGTTACCAGAAATTGACTGAAAATATGTTATCACAGATATGTCAAATTGTTCCGTGATCTCTGCATAAACTAATGCAGTGATAATAAGGAATGATATAACTAGGAAAAAAAAACCAATTGAACGCATTTCGAAGATAAATTTTTGCATCAACGAACTCTCATAACGATCATTTTTAATTTTGTCTATGAATTAAGTGATCGTACCCAAAATCAGTGCTGTTTTTTATAAAACATAAACAGAACACAAGTTTACTTTGAAATTATGAAGTTGTAAAAGATTTTAACTGGATTCACTGGATGGTATATGTGAGGATCCTAACAATAGATGATTTAGAATTTGATAATAAGACAGTATTTTTGAGAGTCGATATGAATTGTCCAATTGATTCTCAGACTTTAGAAATTTCTGGTACAAAAAGAATTGAAGAAACAATTGATACGTTAAATTCATTGAAAAATGCAAAAATTGTTATTGCATCACATCAGGGTAGAGTTGGAAACAAAGATTATACTAGTATGGCTAAACATGCCAAAATACTTGAAAAATTATTAAATCGTAAAATCAAGTATACTGACGATATTATAGGTACCACTGCACAAAATGAGATAAAAAATTTAGAGAGTGGTGATATTCTGCTACTTGATAACCTTAGATTATGTGCAGAAGAGAACTATGAATTTACAGGATCTACAGCAGCAAAAACAATAATGGTACAACGATTAGCAAAATTATTTGATATCTGTGTCCTAGATTCTTTTCCTAGTGCACATAGATCACACCCATCAATTGTTGGTTTTTCATATATACTACCAGCATGTGCAGGCAGAATTGTTGAAAGAGAAGTGATGAAATTAGATGAGATTTTATCGGTAGCAAAAGCTCCTCATACAATAGTTTTAGGTGGCTCAAAGATTGATGATAGGCTTGAAGCGATACGTTTACTCATAAAAAATGGAAGGGCGGACCATATTTTATTAACTGGATTAATCGGTAACGTGTTTTTGAGAGCACAGGGTAGAATTAAATCAAGTCTTGGAATAAAGAGAGAAGAAGAGATGGTTTCAAATGCACATTCTCTGATTGGTGAATATCCTGATATTTTTTCAACTCCTGTGGATGTAGCTATAGAAAAAAATGGGAAGAGAGTAGAGTTAGATGTTAGAGATTTGAATAAAGATGATCAGGTTTATGATCTTGGACCTAAAACAATTGAATACTATAATAAGATTATTTCTGGAGCTGGTACTGTTTTTATTAGTGGTCCTCCTGGATTTTTTGAAAAAGAAAATTTTGATTATGGAACTAAAACTCTACTAGAATGTGTAACTAATTCTATGGCCACAACAATTGTTAGTGGTGGTCACCTTACATCCGCATTAAAAAAATATGGATTAGAAAAAAAAATCACACATATTAGCACAGCTGGTGGTGCATTGGTTCGTTATCTTACTGGTATCAAACTACCAATGATTAAATCGTTAGAAGAATCAGCAGAAAAATATAGATCTACAGTGAAGAACCACAACTAGTGTTCTGACATATCTTATTCTCAGATGATATGAGATAGCTATCTTCCTTACATGATACACATTGAACTTTATTCAGTGATTCAAATAACTTGAACCATTGCGTAGTAAAATTTTGTGCGATATTACGTAAAATTTCACTATCGCATAATTCTTTAAAATAGATTTCCATATCATCTATTGTTAAAGATGATTCAATGATTTTGTTTTGTTTTAAAATTTCAAAGATTTGATCATTATTGAATCTTAGATCATCATCATTAAAATTTTCAAAAATTATCTTCCTAATACTAATTGTTATTGGAATATTATCCATACTAGTAAAGTGATGCAGCTTCTTCTTTTAGGTTTCCAGCTGCTTCCACATCATTCATTTTTTCAGCAAAATAAGAATAAATCCCGTGTTTTAACGCCTTCAAAGAAAGTAATGCACATTTAATTCGTACTGGGCTTGTTTTGATCAGATGTTCTAGACCAAGTTCCGCCAATAATTCATCCTTTTGAAAGTTTTTTACATCATCAAGATTTTTGCCCTGTATCATTTCAGTTAAAACAGAAGTACATGCCATACATATAGCACAACCTTTGCCATCAAATTTTACTTCAGTAATTTTTGAATCATCAATATTAACATACAAATCAATACTGTCACCACAAAGAGGATTACTATCATGCCTATGTATTTGAGGATTTTCTATTTTACCAAAATTTGAAGGGTTTCTAGAATACTCTATTATCATTTCTGTATAAATTGGATCTCCACTCATAATTTGAACACCTTAGCTACCTGTTCAAGTGAGTCAATTAGAGTGTTAACTTCTTCTTTTGTATTGTAAATGTAAAAACTTGCACGATTAGTTGCTGCAACATCCAATTTTTCCATGAGTACTTGTGCACAATGATGACCTGATCTAATTGCAACACCATTTTTATCAATTATAGTTGCAACATCATGTGGGTGAACATCTTTGAAATTGAATGATATTACGCCACCTTGTTTTTTCGTATCACTAGGACCATAAATGACCAAGCCTTTGACTTTTGACATTTTTTCTAATGCATACTTTGTTAACTCAATTTCATGATTTCTAACATTATCCATTCCTATTTCTGTAAGATAATCAATTGCAGCTGCAAAACAAATAACATCCGCAACATTAGGAGTTCCAGCCTCGAACTTGTATGGAAGATCATTCCAAGTTGTTTCTTGTTTATGAACTTCTCTTATCATGTCACCACCACACTGAAAGGGTTTCATATTTTCTAGTAACTCTTTTCGTGCCCACAGAATACCAACACCGGTTGGACCTAACATCTTATGTGCTGAAAAAGCATAGAAATCACATCCTAGGTTACCTATGTCTACTTTCATGTGTGGTACAGCCTGTGCGCCATCAACCAGAATTTTTGCACCAGCATCTTTGCATTTTTTTATAACTTTTTGAATGTCAGTTATTGTTCCAAGAACATTTGAAACATGGCTTACGGCAACTAGTTTCACCTTACCTGTTGCAAGATGCTCATCAAGTTGTTCTAACATTAATTCACCATTATCATCAATATCGACATATCTGAGTTCTGCACCTGTCTCCTGTGTGAGTACTTGCCATGGAACAATGTTTGAATGATGTTCATATTCAGTTGTAACAATAATGTCGCCCTTTTGCACATTATCTCTTCCCCAAGCATATGCAATCAAATTGATAGCCTCTGTAGTTCCTCTTACAAAAATTATTTCTTCACTATGTACAATATTCAGAAATTTTGCAATTTTACTCCTAGTAGCCTCAAATGCTTCTGTAGATTCTTCCGCCAAAGCATGTACAGCTCTATGTATATTGGAATTATGATTCTTGTAATAGTTAGTAATTGCATCTATAACCTGAATTGGTTTTTGTGTGGTTGCTGCATTATCCAAATATACCAATGCCTTATCATCTCTTACTCTCCTTTTCAGTACTGGAAAATCACTTCTACATTGTGTGTCAAGAGATTGTGTGCTATTTTGCAATTATCTGACACACCTACCGATACTTATAATGCTGCTCAACTTCTTCGTTTTCATTATAACGTGTTTCCTCAACCTCAACTATAGATTTTAGATTCTCATCCATGTTAATTGTTAATTCTTTATTTGTCCATTTTGATTCAATAATATTTGAGATCCATGCTCTAACTTGATGAGACATGGTTCTAGAAAGTGGTTCTAAGAACCCTTCAACAATTATACGCTCAGCCTCAGAATAGCTTAAGCAACGTGTACCAAGATAGAAAATTTGTTCATCATCCAATTGAGCTACAGAAGCAGAATGTGTAGCTTTAACATCGTTCGTAAGAATCTCAAGACCTGGTATTGAATCTGACTTAGCACCTTTACTCAATAAAATAGAGCGGCCTGACAGAAATGAATTTGAATGTGAAGCATTTTCATTAATTCTAATCATGCCCTTGAACAATGATTTTGATGTGTCCTTTAGAATTGATTTTTCAACAACTTTCCCCTCTGTTGATTGTGCATTATGATTAACAGTTGTATTTAGATCAAATGATTGATCATTGTTTCCAAAAACTACTTCAGCATCATTCACAACAGAACCTGCTCCATTTAGATCATAATCAATTCTATATCGTGATAGCATTGAACCGAACAACCCAAGATACCAATTTATTTTAGAATCTTGACCAAGATGTGTCCTTCTGGTAGAAAAGTTGATAGAGCTTTGATCCATAATTTGTAATGTAGTAAAATCTAGTTTACTATTGTCGTCAACACGTGTGTTTAATAATTCAAGATATGCTTGCTGTTTCGATGTTTTTGGAGCATAAAGTTCCTGGACAACAGAAGCCTGCGTATTTTTTTCAGCAATGATCATATTTCGTGATATTGTAGATATTCCATCTAAGGATAAACAAGATACAAAATGAATCGGTTTGTCAACAACTAGATTTTGTGGGATATGAATAAAAATTCCTGAGTTAAATGCAGCGTTATTTAGTGCTGTATATTTATCCTCTTCAGAGTTTGAATCTTTTAAGGTCTTTTGGATTAATTCTGAATTATTTTGTAATGCATCATCCAATGAAGAAATAACAAGTCCTTTTGATTTTAGTTCATCATCAATGTTTATTGAATAAATGTTAGAGCCAATCTGAACAATACTAATTTCATTTTTAATTTCCTCTAATCTTTTAGATAAAAAATCAGGAATTGATGAATCTGAATTTGTAGATAATGATACTTGTTCTGGATTCATTCTTCTAACATCAGTATATTTGTTATATAATGGTGAAACTTCCGCTGGTAAATTGTGATAAATAGAAAGAGAATTCTTCCTATATTCTTGCAACCAGTTTGGCTCATTATTTTTCGAAGAAATTTCTTCTATTAGTGATGAATCTATTGATGATAAAGCAAGTTGTGACATTGTTAATCTATAATCTTTTAATCTAACCGACTGAATTATCCATTTCTAGTTTAATGAGTCTGTTTAATTCTACTGCATATTCCATTGGAAGTTCCTTTGTAAATGGTTCCATGAACCCATTTACAATTAGAGATAATGCTTCCTCTTCTGAGAAACCACGACTCATTAAATAGAAAATTTGTTCGTCACCAATCTTTCCCACAGTTGCTTCATGGGTAACTGTTGCATCTTCTTGATTAATCTCCATGTAAGGATATGTATCTGTCTTTGATGTATCATCTAATAACAATGCATCACATCTAACAGTAGATTTTACATTGGTTGCACCCTTTTTTACTTTCAACAATCCTCTATATGTAGAACGGCCATTTGCACGACTAACAGATTTTGATGTTATTTTTGACGTTGTATCAGGTGCTAAGTGAACCATCTTTGCTCCAGTGTCTTGATGTTGGTTCTTTCCTGCAAATGCAATTGATAGAGTTTCGCCATATGCTTTTCTACCCATCAAATAAATTCCTGGATATTTCATGGTAAGTTTACTTCCGATGTTTCCATCAATCCATTCAACAGTGGCACCCTCATACGCATATGCACGCTTTGTTACTAGATTGTAAACATCATTGCTCCAGTTTTGTATTGTTGTATAACGTAACTTTGCATCCTTGTGTGCTACTAACTCAACCACAGCAGAATGCAGTGATTCTGAAGAATAAACTGGTGCAGTGCATCCTTCGATATAATGAACCTCAGAACCTTCATCAGCAATGATCAAAGTACGTTCAAACTGTCCAATATTTTCTGCATTAATTCTAAAGTATGCTTGTAATGGCATGTCAACTTTGACACCAGGAGGAATGTAGATGAATGAACCACCACTCCAAACAGCACTGTTCAAAGCTGCAAACTTGTTATCCTCTGGAGGGATTATCTTCCCAAAGTATTTCTTGAAAATTTCTGGGTGTTCTTTGAGAGCACTATCGGTGTCTAAGAATAAGACGCCTTGCTTTGCCAAATCATCTCTTAAATTATGATATACAACTTCTGATTCATATTGTGCGCCAACGCCTGCAAGAAACTTTTTCTCTGCTTCCGGGATTCCTAATTTATCAAATGTATTTTTAACATTTTCTGGAACGTCGTCCCAATTCTTCTCTGTCTTTTCTGATGCCTTTGCATAATAATAGATATTCTGAAAATCAATCCTATTTAGATCACCACCCCATCGTGGCATTGGTTTTTTCATAAAAATCTCATATGATCTAAGTCTAAAATCAAGCATCCACTGTGGTTCATCTTTCATTTTACTGATTTCTTTTACGGTATCTTTTGTGAGCCCCTTTTTACTGAGATGAACATACATTTCAGTAGAATCTTTGAAGTCATACTGGGAATAATCCATGTCAAGATTTTCAGTAGTCATATCAAAGATTTAGAAAATATGTTATAAAAAGACGTGGAATTTTAGGGAGAGCTAAATAGCTTCAGCTAATGAAAATGCTTTCCTAACTGCATCAAAAGCGCCTGAAACAGTATGAACATCTGCAATTACATTTTCTACATTAAGTTTTTTTAATTCATCTGCAGTAAATGGTCCTATAGCAATGATTGATGTTTTATGTAACGCGCCAACAAGTTCTGTCTGTTCATAATCCTTTGTCATGATTTCAACAAATGCTCTAACTGATGACGCGCTGGTAAAAATAATCCCGTCAACTTTGTTTTGTGAAAAAAGTTCGCGGAATACATTCCACTGTGACGTATCACGAAATGCACAAACATCGTACAGATACAATTCAGTTATATGCAAACCAATTTTTTCTAAAAGATCTTTCAAGAAAGGTGTAGATGCACCACTACGTGGCACAATTACTTTCTTATCAACTGCATTTAATTTTGTAAACACTTCACCTATGCCAACTGATGAATATCGTTTTGGCATATATGCAACTTTGATATTTTCTTTCTCTAAAACTATTTTTGTTTTAGGACCTACAGCAATCACAATGGTGTTTGCTACTGCCAATTGTAACTCATCAAATTTTCCAATTTTTTTTGCGGTGTCAAATAGAAGTGATACTGCTTTTGAACTCATAAATACTGAATAATCATAATTATCTTCTCTAAGTGCAGATAGGAATTCATCTACTATTTTTTCTCCCTTGCTTACTAACTCTATCGTTGGAAGCGGAAATGGATTTCCTTCTTCCCTTGTAATTAAATCAATAAATTCTTGTGAATCATCCTTTGAACGTGTAATTGCTATATTTTTCCCTTTAATCATTTTTTTCTCCAGCCAATAGTTTTTGAAAGACTAACCACCTTCCCTATTATAATTATTGATGGTGGTTTTATCTTTGATGTCTTAACCTTTTGTGTGATATTTGAAACTGTACCCGTAATCATTCTTTGCTTTGATGTAGTTCCATCCTGAATTACAGCGACGGGAGTTTTTTTGTCAATTCCTCCATCCGATAATTGTTTACAAATGATGCCGATACGAGAAAGACCCATCATGATGACTATTGTGTCAGTAGATTTTGCAAGTTTTCTCCATCTCACCGCATCTTTATTTTTTTCAAAATCTTCATGACCGGTTACAAATACTACGGATGATGCAAAATTTCTGTGTGTTAATGGTATTCCCGCATATGTTGCAGAGCCAATTCCAGATGTAATACCGGGAACAATCTCAAATTGTATCTTATGTTTTTTCAGATATTCTGCTTCTTCTCCTCCTCTACCAAATATTATTGGGTCACCTCCCTTTAATCGAACAATATTACGTTTTATTTTTGCATATTTTACCATGAGAGCATTTGTATCATTCTGATGCTTGAAATCATCACCTACTGCTCTTCCAACGTAAACAGCTTCTGCCTTTTTTGGAATCATTGAAAGTATTTTTTTACTGACAAGCCTGTCGTAAAGTACAACATCTGCCTTTTTGATCAGCTCAACTGCACGTAATGTAATAAGACTTGGATCACCAGGACCCGCGCCAACGAGAAATACTTTACCAGTCATTTTTTATTCCACTCTTCCAAGCTTTCTCTCCAATTAGAAGCAATCTCTGCAATACCACTTCTTTTGAGTTCTTCGCCAAGACTCTGTCCTAGATTTTTTGGGTTTTCTATGTCTCCTGTCTTTTCTAATGTAATTGATTTTTTTCCATCAACTGAATATGCAGTAACTGTCAGCTTCAACATGTTTGAGTTAGCAATTGCCAATGCACCTACAGGAAATCTACAGCCTGATTCAACATATTTTGATATTTCTCTTTCTGCTTCAATTTCTGTTCTAGATTTTTTGTCTTCAATTTTTTTCAGCATAGAGATTGTTTTATCGTCATCAGATCTACAGATAATTGCCAAGGCTCCTTGACCAGGTGATGGAGGAAAATCTTTTGTGGACAATGCTGAGTGTTTGACGTCAGAACCTAATCTAGAAATTCCTGCTTGTGCTAATATGATTGCATCAAATTTCCCATCCATAACTTTGTTAATCCTTGTTTCTATATTTCCTCTTACTGGTTTTACCACTACATCTGGTCTAACCCTAGAAACTTGAACTGCTCTTCTTAAACTGCTTGTACCAATTATGGACTTTGATTGAATTGTTCGAAGATTAGAACCATCCTTTGTTATTATGACATCATTAGATGATTCTCGCTTTGGTATGGAAGCAATTATCAACGAATCTGGGATATCTGATGGAACATCCTTCATGCTATGTACAGCAAAATCAACTTGCTTATCTGCTACTGCTTTATCAATTTCCTTTTCAAATATTCCCCTTTGATCTATTGTAAAGAGAGATCGTGTATCGGTATCGCCTTTTGTTGTTATAGTTTTGATTTGAAATTCTGAGGCTAGATTTTGCTTTTGTAATTCTGATATTACCCAATTTGTTTGAGCCAACGATAGCTTACTTCCGCGTGTTCCTATCAAAAATGTCAATTTCTCAGTGCCTCTAATGATAATCCGTAGGCACCAACTGTCTTTGTAATATCTACATCAGTATGTGCGTCTGACAAAAATGCAGTCTCATACTGTGATGGTGCAATAAATATTCCATTTTTGAGAAGATTTGAAAATAATTTGTGGAATTTTTTTGTGTTTGATTTTTTTGAAGTTTTATAATCAATCACTGGTTTATTTGTAAAGAAAATTTGGAACATTGAAGCCAATGAATTAATCTGGTGTGGAATTTTATAATCTGTTGCTAGATCATCAATTTCATCTACCAAAAGTTCGCAATTTCTTGCGAGTTTTTCATATAATTTATTTTCCATTTTGTTAATTGTCTTGATGGAGTTAATTGCTGCCGTGACAGATATTGGATTTCCTGCAAATGTACTTGCTTGATATACATTTCCACCTGGTGCAAGTTTATTCATTATCTCCTTTTTACCACCTACTGCAGCTATTGTAAACCCATTTCCAAGTGCCTTTCCAAGAGTAGTAATATCAGGTTTAATCTTGAAAGTCTTTTGTGCACCACCATTCGATACTCTAAATCCTGTGACAACTTCGTCAAAAATTAGAGGAACATCATGTTGTTTGGTAATTTTTCTTACATCAGAAAGAAAATTCTTTTCAGGCAAAATCAGTCCCATGTTTGCGAGAACTGGTTCTATGATCAGACCTGCAACATCCTTATTTTTTGAAAGAACTTGTTCAAGTGTATGTGAATCATTGTAGGGAACTACTAGTGTGTTTTTTGATATTTCCTTTAATCCACCCTCAGAAACTGAAATTCCAATATGTGCAGACCCAGAACCAGCTTGAACTAAAACTGAACTGTATGCCCCGTGATAACATCCTTCAAACTTAATAATTTTTTTCTTTTTTGTAAATCCTCTTGCTAATCTTATTGCTGTCATTGTTGCTTCTGCACCAGTGTTAACGAGACGAATTTTATCCATTGAAGGAAAGTTTTTTCTGATTAGTTTTGAAAGATCGACTTCAAGTGCAGTTGGAATTGTATACAATGTTCCTTTTTTTAGCTGTGAAGAAACTGCGGAAATTATCTCCCTTCTTGCATGTCCAAGCAAGAGGGCACCATACCCATTACAATAATCAATGTAGCGCTTCCCATCTTCATCCCAGATTGTATCCCCTTTTGATTTTTTAACAAAGAAGGGATAAGGCTTGTAAAATCTCACCGGACTGTTTACTCCTGAAGGAATGATCTTTCTAGCCTCTCCAAAGAGTTTTTTTGATTTAGAGCCCATTTACAAAATTCGTGTTAAATCTCACTAATATCTTTCTAATGCGTACTGGTGCTTTTTTTACGTCTTGAGAGTAAATTGTAAACTACTGCGACTAGCATTGTTCCAGTAAAAGGAGTAGTCCAATATAGCCAAAGGTCACCTGGAGTTCCCGAAATAATCGCAGGCGCGAGGGATCTGATTGGGTTCATTGAAGCACCTGAAACTTCACCGAAAAATAAAACGTCCAAAGCAACAATTCCACCTATTGCAACTCCACTTAGCTTTGCAAGTTTTTTGTTACTTACTACGATATAGATTACCCACATTAAGAATACGGTTGCAATAATTTCAATTCCAATGATTGATGCCCAATCATGTTCTAAGTTTGGTGCATTTGTTCCAATATTTGCATGATTACCTATTACAAACAATACAAAGATGCTTCCCAAAAAAGCACCGATTGCCTGAGCAGTAAAGTAAACTGGCAGGTGCTTTGCACTCACATGTTTTGTTATGAAAAATGCAATTGTCACTGCGGGATTAAAGTGTGCCATTGAATATTTTCCAAACGCATAAACTACAATGGTTAATGCAATGAAATGTCCGGCAGCAATAAGACTAATTCCATGAATTCCTCCCAGTATTTCATTATAAACTATAGAACCAGTTGCACCAACTACCAAACCAAAAGTTCCAATAAGTTCAGCGATAAAAATTATTTTGTTTGATGAAGTCATCACTACCTATACAAACAAATGGATTATGTAAGTAAACGCAATTCCAAGGCCAGCAGCTCCGGGTATTGTAATTATCCAAGAAAATATTATTTGTCTGCTAACTTTCCATCTAACTGCACGTTTTCTTCGCGCTGCACCTGCTCCCATAACACTACCAGTAATTGCATGAGTTGTGCTTGCAGGAATTCCTAATATTGCAAAAATAGCTAACATCAGTCCCCCACCGGTTTGCGCTGCAAATCCCTGATATGGTTTTAGCCTAGTAATCTTGAAGCCAAGTGTCTTAATGACTTTGTATCCACCAAAGAACGTGCCCAAACCCATTGCACTTGCTGCAGCAAGTATCACCCAAAGTGGCATATGAATTTCAGAAATAAGATCTGCTGAAAACAAGATAAGAACAATTATTCCCATAGTTTTTTGCCCATCATTGGCTCCATGTGTAAGTGCGAGCCATGCAGATGATATAATTGATAATCTGCCAAATGTTCTGTTTACTATGGCTGGTCTATATTTCGCAAAGATTGCAATTACAATTCCTGCTAAAGCCATACCAAAAACTATTCCACCAATTGGTGCGATAATTATTCCTGCGAAAACTTTGACTAATCCACCGTAAACAAGTTGTTCAAAGCCTAATCCCGCAATACCTGCTCCCATTATTCCGCCGATTAAGGAATGACTGTTGGAAATTGGTAATCCAAAATATGTGCATAATGAACTCCAAGATATTGCGCCTGCCAAACCTCCAATAATCATATAAACTGTAACCTCATCGGGACTTACAATTCCTTTTGCAATAGTGGTAGCAACTGCAACACCAAAAATGAATGGTCCTACAAAATTAGCGGCCGCAGATAGGGCAACTGCATGAAGCGGTTTTAAAACACGCGTTCCGATTACCGTAGCAACAGAATTAGCAGAATCATTGAACCCATTTACAAAATCAAAGATTAGTGCTACGATTATTGCTCCAATTGCTACTTCTATCATAAATTCATCTAGGTATATTTTAGAACGATATCTTCAACAACATCAGCAACATCTTGGCATCTATCTGATGCGGTTTCCATTGATTCATAGATATCTTTTAGTTTAATGATTTGTATTGCGTCAGTACTCTCAAATAGTTCAGACATAGCTAGTTTATACAAATCATCCACCGTATGTTCAATTGCACTTGTCCTTCTACAATGTTCTATCATTGTAGAAGGATTCTTCATATTTTGCAGTTTAGATGTCATCAATTCTACTTCTTTTGTTGCATTTACAAGCTCATTTGCTATATCCAATGCATATGGAGGGGTAATGGTTATTTTGTAGCTATAAAGTCTTGAAGCTATTCCGTCCATGTGATCAATTGTATCATCTATTTTTGATGCAACTCTTTGCATGTCCTCACGATCTAAAGGTGTGATGAATGTACTGTTTAATTCTGAAAAAATCTCCCGTACTAGAGAATCGGCCTCAGTTTCAAGAATATGGATTTGCTTATGATGTTCAGGATTATCAAGATCCGATAACATAACTACTACTGCTTCAGAGACTTCAACTCCTTTTTTTGCTAAATTATCTAGAATTACTAAAATTTGTTTTTCGTTTGATTTTACCCAGGAAAAGAATTGTCCCATAATCTGCGTAGCAAAGTTTTGAACTTAACTATGGCGTACATAATCTATATGTACTATATAGTAATAAAACCCAATCAAAAAATAAACATCTATAGTAATTTGAGAATCTTAAATGGAATTGTGTCAAATGACATTCTCTTATCCATTGATACAAGCAACACATCATTTTTCAAAGGAAAGCTCATCACAATCAATTTTTCTCTAAAGGATAAGGAGAACTTTACTTGTCCAAGTTCGTCGTCAAATTCACTCCTCATTTTGACCCTAAGTGCAAGTTCCATGAAGAGCATTTCATCTTTTTTTGTATCTTCTAGGGGTTTTTTACTTGAAACCATTCCTCCTGAGACAAGTCTGCCTTTCGAATTAATCACGCCTGCAAACCTTATCTTGGGATCAACCTTTTTGATACGTTCACATAATTCATCATATTTCATATGTATCTATAATCCGCGATCTATTTATTGAGATCCATATTATAATACGCATGCAAAATGGCTCAAATAATCCCTATGATTACTACAAAAAAACAGCAGTGTTTTGGTCTGACATGATAACGATGATGTCATCCAAGCCTACAGCACTTTCCGCAGTTGGTCCTCTACGTAACCTTTCGACAAATATGAAAAAAATTACGGCAGAGATTACCGAAGCAAACAAGGAAATTGTGGAGTTCAATAATTTTCTAATAGAATATTATAAACAATTATCTCAAACATGGACCGATGCACAAAACGAAGTAACTGCAAAAACATCTCAATTACCTAAGGATGAGGAAGGCACAGAAGCCTACAAAAGAGTTTGGATAGATAATTTCGAAAATTATTTTACAGGATTGTTTGACTCTAAAAAATTCTCGGAAAACTATAACAAACTCATTTCTAAGGAATTAGATCTTATGAAAAGATGGAATGTTGTGATGGATATAATGCTAAAATCCGCTAATATGCCAACCAAGCAAGAGATTGATGAAATATACAAAGAGCTACATTCCCTGAAACAAAAAATTTCAAAATTAGAATCATCCATAAAAAAATCTGATAAAAATGACGCAGAATAGATTTGACCCAAAAATTATTGGTGAGTTTCTAAACTTCGGTCGTAATATAACAGAGGCACCAATGAAGATCTCTATACCACATGAGGTTCGCATTGGCTCAACAGAATTTGATGTTGTGTATAAGGAAGATAAAATGCGCTTGTTACATTTTAAACCACTTACAACAAAACAGGTAAAGACACCATTACTTATCGTCTATGCAATTATCAATAGATATCATATTTTTGATATTGATCCAAAGAAAAGTTGGGTAAAAAATTTACTCGAACAAGGATTTGATCTATATATGATTGATTGGGGAACACCAACTAGCTTGGATAAGTTTCTAGGATTTGATGATTATGTAAATCGTTACCTGGATAATTGTGTTGAGTTTATTTGTAATGAATCTGATGTGAAAAAAATATCAATGCAAGGTTACTGTACCGGAGGAACTTTGGCCACTGTGTACTCTGCACTTCACCCTGAAAAAATCAAAAATCTGGTTGTAACTGCTCCAGTAATTGATGGTTGGAAAGATACAACAGTAGTTAGTAATTTGACCAAATCATTTGATGTTGACAAATTTGTAGATACTATAGGAAACATGCCTCCAGAATTCATGTACTATTGTTTCTCAATACTCAAACCATTCGAGCAAGGTGTTGAGAAATACTTGAAATTCATGAATAATATAAATAATGAAAAGTTTATCGAAAGTTTTCTCAAAATTGAGAAATGGTTGGATGAAACACCACCTATTCCTGGCCAACTTTTTAAAGAATGGATAAAGGGGATTTATCAGGATAATCTTTTGATTCAGAATAAGATGTTTGTTGGTAACAAACTGGTTTCGTTAGAAAAGCTAGATATGCCTATTTTTACTCAGGTTGCGGTAGGAGATCATCTAGTATCTCCTGAATGTAGCATGCCGTTACATTATGCCGTTTCAAGCACTGACAAGACATTACAACTGTATCCTACTGGCCATGTTGGAATGATAGCTAGTTCGTTCAGTCAAAAAAAGGTCTTACCAGAACTTGGTCAATGGCTTAAAGAAAGGTCATAAATAAAAAAAGTAGTCATTCACACTAGTTAAATTTAGGTGTGAATGCGGTGATCCAAGATTGCATTACACTTTTGTTTAAATCAGCAAAAGCCTTTGCGTTCTCGTTGAAGGTCTTGACATTCTGACGGGTAGCATCAATTGTTGCTAATGCTATTTTGTTCTGAACATCTTGTACCTTGCTAATCTGTTCATTTGATTGGCGTACAGCGTCTTCTGTTGCCTGTGGAACACCGGTGTTGATTCCAGTCTTGTTAGCAAATTCTCTTTGCAAAGCAATACTTGATTCTACGACGTTCTTGAATGCTTCAGTGTATTCTTGCTGTAAGCTTGTAACAGATGTCTGATAGTTTGGGAATGATTTCTCAGTAGATTTAATCTGTTTATCTACAGTCTGTTCTACAGTTGAGAATACATCATTCTTGTCAGTTTGGTTACTCATGATATGTTCTAATTGGCATGATTATATATATCTACTGGTAATGAAAACCAATCATTACCATTTTTTACCAATATTATTTGCTTTTAGGGTTAACTGGAATAACGATAACTTGCACTAAATCACCTTCATTCACACTCAAGGCATCTCTTTCCGCTTCAGGAATTGAGATTCTTCCATTACTACCAACACTGGTCTTGAAAGCGCCCCAAGAGAGAAAGTTTGGCAGCATGTTTTGCAAATTGAATGGATTTTGGGCATTTGCCTGAAATGGATTCATGTTTGCAAAATTAGACTGTGCCTCTGATGCTTTTTCCAGCCATTCCCTGTACAATTCAACTGGATCATACGGGTTTTTCTTTCCTTCCATTACCATTAATAGGTAAGGTATACTATAAAATGATCGTTAATCGAGAAAATCTACCACAATTTGGAAGAATTTTTCTGAATTTTCTACATATGGCGTATGCCCACAGCCTAGCATCTTGTAAAATCTACAATCATTGATTCCAGAAACAAAAGATTGAGCATATTCAATTGGGATTACTGGGTCATTTTCACCCCATACAATCATAGTAGGAACTGTGATCATGTTCAATTTTTCAGTGATCACTTTGGCATTACTCAAACCTAGGAGTGTTGACATGAAAGCCATCTTTGCATTTGGTAACTGCATCCTTTCTACGAATTCAGAGACCATTTTTTCATCAATATCATCCTGGCATGACATGGTTTGGAATGCAGTTAATGCGGCATCATTATTTGGATATAATGCAGCTGAGATATAGCTATTCAGTGCAGGTGTTGCATACTTCATCACTCCAGATGGTGAAACAAGAACAAGTTTTCTTATTTTGTCATTATGATTCACTGCATATTCTGCTGCAATCTGGCCCCCAAGTGAAGAACCAATAATATTCAGTTTCTTGATTCCAATACTTTCTACAAATTTGGAGGTAAATTCTGAAAAATACTCCATGGTATAATCTACCATTGGTTTGTCACTGTGCCCAAAACCTACAAGATCAGGAACAATTACTCTGTATTCTTTAGCAAAAAGTGGTATTACATGCTCCCACCTTTCTGCAGAAGCCCCCAATCCATGAAGTAGAAGGAGAGTGTTTTCCGAACTTCCTTCCTCCAAATAACGTATTTTATTATTATCAATTTCAGCTGTTTTTACAACCATACCAAGCTGATTAAAAATACAGAAAATATAAGATTTTATCTATAATAATAGATCTATAACTGTTCTTCACATTTGATTACAATGTCTGAAACAGAGTCATATGATATGTCAAAATCATCTCCTCCATCAAGAATATCATAACCAAATCCACCTGTGAGTTTGTCATCTCCAGAATTACCCTTAATGATATCAGTGCCTTCTCCACCTACAAGATGATCATTGCCTTCGTTTCCAAATATAACATCATCACCTTCACCTCCAATTATACAATCATTACCTGCTCCACCTATGATCATATCATTTCCGCTAAATCCAAAGATAAGATCTGCTGTACCGGTGCCCATAAGAACATCATCTTCGGTAGTTCCCATGATTTGATTATAATATGATATTGATTGTCCACATGCTTGAACAGATACCGTCTGCTCTAAAGTTGTGGAATTACCAAATTGATCAATAACACTCCATGTAACAACTGTATTTCCTAAAGGAAATTCTTCCGGAGCATCATTTGTTAGAATGGGTAAAGTATCTACAGAATCAAATGCATATGCCTCTCCTATTACTACTAATTTTTCGAGTGTAAAGCTATCAACTATAATATTTTCAGGAATTGTTAATGTTGGAGCAGTTGTGTCAACTACAGAAACTGTCTGTGTTGATATTGCAAAATTACCTGATGAGTCAGTTGCAGTCCATGTTACTGTGGTTTCACCGAGTGGAAATGAATCTGGTGCGTCAT